>Ga0114973_10000242_pt1 | contig 39865 bp, 32 predicted proteins | sample M_140807_MF_Meta_FD_87025 | JGI IMG/M metagenome (GOLD analysis project Ga0114973, IMG submission 87025) | Freshwater microbial communities from Lake Montjoie, Canada to study carbon cycling - M_140807_MF_MetaG | ecosystem: Environmental > Aquatic > Freshwater > Lake | place: Lake Montjoie... | reverse complement strand
ATTCGATTCAGGCTCTTCTCCCTCCACAAAATCGGTCTTTCGATCTGTTTTGGCTTTGAGTTTGTCTTCTTTTTTACGCTTCTTCGCCAATTCTTTTTGACGTTTTTCGTAACCGTAATTGGGAGTTGCCAAGGTATTTCTTTCTGATGTTTGATGCCCACTGTATCAGTTTGCACAGAAAGAAATGCGCGATTTCAAAAATTCAAGTGAGAAGACACCGATTGTTTCAAATCTTCAATGAGATCAGCGACAACCTCAAATCCTGTTGAAAAGCGAACCAAATGGCCAGGCTTTAAATGCGAAGGCCATGTTTTGCGAGATTTTTGAAGTTGGTAAGGCACGACCAAACTGATGGGCCCGCCCCAACTGTAGCCAATCTTGAAGCGTTTTAAGTTGTCACAAAATGCATCAACTTGATCCTGCGAAAAACTCGGATCAATGATCACACTGAAAAGGCCTGCGGCCAAACTTGGATTTTGTTGGGAAGCACACAATGATTGCCAATGCGCATGGCCAGGCGAACTTTCTAAGGCCGGGTGCAACACTTGCACACAAGCCTTTTGTGTTTGCCACCAATTTGCAAGGTCTCTGGCAGTTCGATCTTGCGCTTCATAGCGAAGAGCCATGGTGGGAAGAGATCGCAAAATTGTTTCAACATCGTTCCCACCCACACACAAGCCCAAACGCATGTGTGTGAGCTTGAGCTTTAAGCCCAATGCCGCATCGCGAGTCATCACGCTGCCCATGAGGACGTCGCCACCGCCACTGGGGTACTTGGTGAGTGCGTGCACTGTGAAGTCAACGCCCAGCAAGCCGTCTCCCAACAAATCAAAGGGCTTGAAGGCAATGCCAGCACCCCAGGTATTGTCCAAGGCCGTCAAAATAGAACGCTGTTTGCAAATTTGCAATAACGAGACGAGATCAGGAAATTCCATGCTAATGGAGCCTGGCGCTTCCAGCCAAATCAGCTTGGTGTTGGGTTTGATTTTGGCTATCAGATCATGCGGGTTCATGGCATCGTAATGATCATGTGAAATACCAAAAGCCTTCAACTCGCCTTCAGCCAGAACCTTGTTGGGTTCGTAGCTATTTTCAGGAAGAAGCACATGATCGCCCGATTTCAAAACCGTGAAAGCCGCAACCGACAAGGCAGACAGCCCACTGGGTGTGAGCACACAATGCAGACCTCCTTCAAGAGAACACAAGCGCTCTTCTAAGGTAAAACTGGAGGGTGTGCCATGCGTGCCATAGGTATAGGCACTCTTGTCTTTCCATTCACGTTGGCGCATGGCAGCCACGCTTGGGAAAAAAACAGTTGAGGCTTTAAAGATGCCTGGTTGGGGTGCTTGAAAATCAGACGGTGGTGTGTAGCCGTGATGAATCAATTGAGTGGCAAGCTGCGGAGAAGGCTGGGACGAATTCTGGGAAGTCATCGCAACATCCTACCTTCAGACTTTCCACTTTTCCAACAATTTTTCGGGTCTCAGGCTGTCGTAGCCCTCAAAAGGCTGGTGAATCCAAGGATTGGTGGGCAAATAGTCCACTGAGTAATCAGGCTGAAAGCCCGAAACGCCCTTGGTCCACATGACCGCAGTACGCAACTCTGTAATGGGTTGATAGTTTGTTTTGAGCATGTTGACCACGGCCTGCAAGGTATGACCAGTGTCCGCCAAGTCGTCGACCAAAAGTACTTTGCCTGCTATCTCGCCTTTTGGCGTCGTGATAAAACGGGCGATGTCCAAGTGACCTTGAACAGTACCGGCATCTGCACGGTAAGAGCTGGTGGACATGATGGCCAAGGGCTTGTCAAAAATACGCGACAAGATATCGCCAGGTCGCATGCCGCCGCGCGCCAAACACAAAATGGTGTCAAATTCCCAACCCGACTGATGCACTTTCAAGGCCAACTTTTCAATCAGGTTGTGGTATTCGTCATAGCTCACATACAAATGCTTTCCGTCTTCTGTCAACATGCGTTCTCTCCAATGTTTGTGACTCTCAAGGTGTCAAGGGTGTTATTTGAAAATTAAAGGGGCGCCAGGAATGGGTGGCGCATCAAAATGGTGTGATCGCGATCGGGGCTGGTAGACACCATATGGACAGGCACCCCAGTCACTTGTTCAATGCGTTGTAAATACAAGCGCGCATTCACAGGTAACTTGTCAAATTGGGTAATACCAACCGTGCTATCGGTCCATCCCTCCATGGTTTCATAGATGGGGTGGCACCTGGAAATATCGTCGGCACCCATGGGCAAAATATCAACCGTTTCCCCATCCAACTCATAGCCGGTACAGAGTTTCAATTCTTTAAGTCCATCGAGCACATCCAGTTTGGTGATGCACAAGCCCGACAAGCCATTGACCTGGGCACTGCGCTTAAGCAACGCAGCATCAAACCAGCCGCAACGACGGCTACGCCCTGTGGTCACGCCCTTTTCTGCGCCCACTGTGCTCATGTGCCATCCGGGCGTACCTTCTTTTTCCCACTCTAACTCGGTTGGGAAGGGTCCGCCGCCCACTCGCGTGCAGTATGCTTTGGTGATACCCAACACATAATGCAACATGCCAGGCCCGACACCGGAACCGGCGGCCGCATTGCCCGCCACACAGTTGCTGGAGGTGACATAAGGGTAAGTGCCATGGTCCACATCCAGCAAGGTGCCTTGTGCGCCTTCAAACAACAAATTGGCGCCCAGTCTGTGTGCGTCGTTGAGTTCGCGCGACACATCGGCCATCATGGGTTTGAGCAATTCAGCATGAATCATGGCCTCGTCGTACACCGCATCAAATTGTATTTTGCCGTTGGCCAAATAGGGTTGAAGGGTGTCGCCAAAATTAAACGTTTCAGAACCCAAGTAGCTTGTGAGCACATGATTGTGCAAATCCAACAGCTCTTTGAGTTTGTGGGCAAAGCGTTCTGGGTGCTTCAAGTCTTGCACACGCAATGCACGACGTGCTATTTTGTCTTCATACGCAGGGCCAATGCCCCGGCCTGTTGTGCCGATTTTTTCGGTTCCGCCTTGCTCTCGAACAGCCTCGCGTGCCACATCCAAGGCTGCGTGGAAAGGCAAAATCAGGGGGCAAGCTTCACTGATGCGCAACCGTGAACGAACTTCAACACCCGCCTTTTCAAGGCCCGTAATTTCTTCAAACAGCTTGCCGGCAGAAAGAACCACACCGTTGCCTATGTAGCACTTCACACCGGGCCGCATGATGCCACTGGGGATCAGGTGCAAAGCCGTTTTGACACCATTGATCACCAAGGTGTGACCTGCATTGTGGCCCCCTTGAAAACGTACAACGCCCTGGGCACTTTCAGTGAGCCAGTCTACCAATTTGCCTTTGCCCTCATCGCCCCACTGAGTGCCTACAACGACAACGTTTCTTCCTTTGATCATGTTCATATTGTTTTGTTTTCTATCACTTTGACGACCCATTCACCTGCCGCTTCAATCAGCTCGCGGTCGCAATGGAATTCATCGATTTCACTTTGATGGCCAGGCAAAATGCACACCACGGTTTCGCCATTTTGTCGCAGCTCTGCAATCTTGGTTCTGAGCTTTTTAGAAGCGCCCCATGGGGCACGAATGGCCGCTCTCAACGGTCGCTGAGGAACCAAGGATACCCATTGCTTTAAATCGAGGCTAAAACCCACAGCAGGTCTTGCGCGCGCTAGCGCATGCCCAAATACGGCACCCACCCCATCGTAACGACCGCCTCGAACAAGGGCATCACTGGCACCGCGTGCGTAAATGGCAAAGCGCAAGCCGCTGTAATAAGCGTAGCCCCTTGCGTCGGCCAAATCAAATTGAAACGTGACTTCTGGCAGCTGCTCGCTGAGCCACTGCAACTCCCTGAGGGCCAATTGAATCACTGGGTGCTTGGGCAATTGTTGCAACGCCAATTTAAGAACGCTGGCATCGCCATACAAATCAATCAAGCTCAGCAAGCCAGACAGGATTTCTGGTGGGAACTCACTGGCCAAGTCAATCAATTGAGATGAATTTTTTGCAGCCAATGCCTCAAAGACTTGACCGCGAGTTAAGTCTGATAATTGAAGACCATCCAGCAAACTGTTGACAATGCGCGCATCAGCCAGGTCCACCAAGACCTCACCGATTTGGGCAACTCGTAAACAATCCAGCGCCAATTCCAAGACTTCCAGATCGGCTTCCAATCCAGCATGGCCATAAATTTCGGCGCCCAATTGAAGGGGCTCACGAGTGGCCAAGGGTCGATCTGGGCGAGTGTGCAACACGGGGCCGCAGTAACACAGACGCGTCACGCCGGAACGGTTTAACAAATGTGCATCGATGCGGGCAACCTGGGGGGTTGTATCGGCTCGCAAGCCTAGCATTCGCCCCGAAATCTGATCGACCAACTTGAAGGTTTGAAGGTCTAGCGCCTTGCCTGTCCCGGTCAGCAGTGACTCAATGTGCTCAAGCAATGGGGGCGACACCAACTCAAAACCATAGCATCGAGCAGAATCTAATAGCAATCTTCGGACTTCTTCGATCTGCCTTGCCTCGGAGGGCAAAACATCGGCGATGTGATCCGGCAGGACCCAAGCAGACATGGTGGTAAGTGGCGTGTTAAAACAAGGATTTTAAGGGCTCAATGAGACTTCAAAAGAGCCAAGCTAAAAGAAAGAGTCCAAAGACAACAGTGCAAAGTCCAAAGAACCTGATTTGCCCGTCCTGCAACTTGAGAAGTTGGGAAAACAGGTCACGCCATTTTTGAGGAGAAATGAGGGGCATGAGCCCCTCAAAGATCAAGACCAAGGCAAGGGCTGCCAAGACAGCGCTCCAAAAACTCACCTTATTTCTTAACGGATGCAGCGCCCTGCGATGCAGCGGAAGAATTGCCACGCATGGTTTTAAAGAAATCAGAACCGCTAGGGTCTAGCACCATGACATCGCTCTTCTTGGCAAAGGTCGCCTTGTAGGCATCCAAGCTTCGGTAGAACTGAGCAAATTGCGGGTCGCGGCCAAACGATTCGTTGTAAATCTTGGCGGCCTGAGCGTCGCCCTGCCCCTTGATTTTTTGGGCTTCGCGATAAGCGTTGGCAATGGTAACTTCGCGCTGGCGATCGGCGTCAGCACGAATTTTTTCACCTTCTGCGCCACCAGTTGAACGAAGTTCATTGGCAACGCGTTTGCGCTCAGCTTCCATGCGGCGATAGACAGATTCGGTAATGGCGTCAACGTAATCGGCCCGCGTGATGCGGACGTCCACCACGTCGATGCCCCACGGCTTCTCGCCTCGGACCTTCTCCAAAACCTCACGCTTGACATCGTTCATCAAAAGATCTCGACTCAAAGAGAGCAAGTCTTTCACGGTGCGTTTGTTGATTTCTTCCTGGAAAGCATTGCGAACCACACGGTTGAGTTGATTGGCGCCCGCTTTTTCATCCAAACCCACATTGCGAATGTAGGCCATTGGATCGGTAATGCGCCAACGTACATACCAATCAATCACAACCCTTTGCTTTTCAGCGGTCAACATGGGTTCTGTATCGGGACTGTCGAGTGTGAGCAGTCTCTTGTCAATGTAAGTCACGTTTTGAAGAGGCGGTGGCAGCTTGATGTTCAAGCCTGGCTCTGTAATCACTTCTTTAATTTGCCCCAAGGCATACACCACGCCAAACTGTCGTTGGTCTACAACAAACAACATAGAACTGGCCAAGGCCAGAACCAACAGCAGAGATGAAATCCAAATTCCAATGCGGTTCATATTTCTGCTTCCTTAACGAATGTCACGATCGCGTGAACGCTGGCTGTCGCGAGACCTAGGATCGACTGTGGGACTGTTTGGCATGGGCGGAACGGGCAAGCTTGAGTTGGATGTTCCTGCATCGGTGCTGACAGCGCCATTATTTGCTGATGCGCCAGTCATTTGAATCAATTTATCCAAAGGCAAGTACATCAGATTGGAGCCCTGTTTGCTGTCAATCACCACCTTGGTGACGTTGGAATATATTTGTTGCATCGCATCCACATACATTCGGTCACGCGTGACCTGTGGTGCATTTTGATACTCCGGCAAAATGGCTTTAAAGCGCTGTGCGTCACCTTCAGCTTGCGCCACGATGCGCTCCCTGTAGGCTTGCGATTCTTCTTTCAAACGAGAGGCCGCACCCACAGCACGGGGCACCACATCGTTGGCATAGGCTTGGGCTTCATTTTTGGCGCGCTCACGCTCTTGACCTGCTTTCAACACATCATCAAAGGCTGCTTGCACTTGCTCAGGCGGCCTGACGCCACCCTGTTGCAAGTTGATACCCACCACTTCAATGCCCACTTTGTAACGGTCTAGGATATTTTGCATCAAGGCACGAACACGCGGTGCAATTTGGTCACGCTCTTCAGCCAAGGCAGAGTCCATTTTCATTTTTCCAACCACCTCACGAACTGCAGTTTCAGCGGCTTGCACGACAGCTTCCGTGGGGTTTTTGCTTTCAAACAAATAGGCCCGCGCATCGTTTAAACGGTATTGAACCGCAAACTTAATTTCAACGATGTTTTCGTCTTCCGTCAGCATGGCAGATTCTCGCAAGCCAGTGGCCTTGATCACATTGTCTCGACCAATGTCCACTGAGCGTATTTGAGTGACAAAGACCAACTCACTTTTCTGAATCGGATAAGGGAAACGCCAATTGAAGCCAGCACCTACCGTGGATTTGTACTTGCCAAATTGAGTGATCACCGCTTGTTGACCCTCTTGCACAATGAAGAACCCTGTACCCAACCAAATTAAAACGGCGGCACCCAAAATGACGCCAATGCCTATGTTTCTGAGGAAAGGCGGCAAATTGCTGGGCGTATTGCCATTGGGGGGAGGATTGTGTGGGGGACCACCGTTTTTGCCACCCAAGAATTGAGCAAATTTGCGATTCAGATCTCGCCAAAGTTCATCTAAATCTGGAGGGCCTGAAGATGCACTGGGTCGATTGGCAGAAGGACCCGGCTTGGGTTGCTGCGGGCTGGCACCATTGGGTGGCGTGGCAGCATTGCCATCCTGCCCTTCAGGTGAAGACTTATCGTCTCCACGACCCCAACGAGGATCGTTCAAATTGAACATGCCGCGAATTCTTTGGGGAATGGAGGTCCAACTGAAGGAGCGAGGATTGAGGTTCATTCTTGTGATTGATGTAATTGAGCTGTCATTTCGGATTGTGCACAATCCAAAGGGCTTTCAAAGGGATTCGTCAGGATTTTCCCCGATATTATCAAGGTCAAAGCGCATGTCAGGTTCAAGCGCTTCCTCATCTAACGTCCTCAAGACTTCTTGCGCCAACAATTGACGCAACATTGGGATGCCATCGCCCGAATGAGCGCTGACAAAAATACGCTGCAACGCATTGCCTTCAACGTCGTACCTGTCCAAAGTAAGGGTGGGTTGCCGTTCAGGACTCAGCAGGTCTATTTTGTTAAAGATCAACCACTGGGGCACATCGTGAGCCCCGATTTCGTGCAATACCCGCTGCACTTCGGCCATTTGTTCAGGGAAATTAACATTGGAGGCATCCACCACATGCAACAGCAAGTCAGCTTCTGTGGCCTCTTTCAAAGTGGCCTGAAAAGCGTCGATCAGGCCGTGGGGTAGATCACGAATGAATCCAACCGTGTCTGAAATGGAAGCACTGCGACCCGCCTGGCCCAAATAAAGTTGACGTGTCGTGGTGTCCAAAGTGGCAAACAACTGATCTGCCGCATAGGCCCGCGCTTTGACCAACGCATTGAACAGCGTAGATTTTCCGGCATTGGTGTAACCCACCAATGAAACATTGAAGGCATTGCGACGATCGCGTTGACGACGCTGGGTCGACCTTTGTTTTTTGACTTTGGTCAAACGCTCCTTGGTTCGTTTGATGGCGTCATTGATCATGCGCCGATCAAGCTCAATCTGAGTTTCACCAGGCCCACCCCGAGTTCCAATGCCACCGCGTTGGCGCTCTAGGTGAGACCAGCGCCTCACCAGGCGCGTACTGAGGTATTGAAGTCGAGCCAATTCGACTTGAAGTTTACCGTCGTGACTTCGTGCGCGTTGCGCGAAAATCTCCAAAATCAGAAGAGTCCTGTCATTCACAGGCATTCCCATGTGCCGTTCTAAATTGCGCTGTTGTGCCGGACTGAGCGACTGATCAAACAGAATTTCCTTGGCGCCCATTTGCTCGGCCATGAATTTAATTTCATCGGCTTTTCCTGAACCTACAAAAAGAGCCGCATCGGGTGCTTTTCGCTTGCAGGTGACTTTGGCCACTGGTTTTAAACCGGCCGTCAGTGCCAACTGGCCGAGTTCATCTAATTCGCCATCGAAATGTGGCAAACCAAAATCGACGCCCACCAACAAGGCCGGCGTTACAACATCCAAATCGCTCGTCAAGAGAGAGGTTCAGGGTTCTGTTGGCTCTGGCTCATCAGACCCTGTGAGGTTGACAGCACGGCCCGGGACAATGGTGGAAATGGCGTGTTTGTAAACCATTTGCGTCACGGTGTTTCTGAGCAACACCACATATTGGTCGAAGGATTCAATTTGGCCTTGAAGTTTGATGCCGTTGACCAAATAAATGGAAACTGGGACATGCTCACGACGTAAGGCGTTGAGGAAGGGATCTTGCAAAAGTTGCCCTTTGTTGTTCACGATATTCTCCGTGTTCTGAATTAAATTAAGGGTTTTACCTTAACACATTGGGCAAGGGAGTCAAACTTGGAGGGATTCAAATCCCCCAAAAAATGAGCCTAATCTTTGTTGGCGTAAGGATTTTCAGAGGTCTTCATCTCAATCCGCAAGGGCGTACCGGACAAATCAAATGCCTTCCTAAAACGTCCTTCAAGGTATCGCTTGTAGGTTTCAGTCACGTGCTCAAGAGAGTTGCCATGGATCACAATGACCGGCGGGTTCATGCCGCCTTGGTGCGCGTATCTCAGCTTAGGACGGAACATGCCGCCCCGCTGCGGACTTTGAAATTGAGTTGACTCCAACAGCAAGCGCGTTAGAACTGGCGTGGTCATTTTGATCATGGCAGACTGATGGGCTTGGGTAATGGATTTCCATACGGGACCCAATCCCTGTCTTTTTTTGGCGGAAATGGTGTGCAAATTAGCAAACTTCAGAAAAGGCAAGCGGGTTTCAATCGAACGCTGAACCAGCTCCCTTTGATACTCGTCCACCGCATCCCATTTGTTCACAGCAAGCACTACCGCTCGGCCGCTGTCCAAAATAAAGCCAGCGATGTGGGCATCTTGATCGGTCACGCCTTGAGTGGCATCGAGCAGCAGCAACACCACATTGGCCGACTCAATGGCCTGCAATGTTTTCACCACTGAAAACTTTTCAATGGCCTCAAACACCCGGCCCTTGCGCCTTAACCCAGCAGTGTCAATCAGTTCAAACTTCTGCCCCCCTTTTTCAAAGGGCACTGTGATGGCGTCTCGTGTGGTGCCAGGCATGTCAAAGGCCACCAAACGCTCTTCACCCAACCAGGTGTTGATCAATGTTGATTTGCCCACATTGGGCCGGCCTGCCACAGCCAACTTCACCACTGTTGGATCGGTCTCTGGGCCATCGTCGTCTTCAGGCAACATGAGTGGGTCTAAGGCGAACTCAACCAATCCTCTAATGCCTTGACCGTGCGCCGCGGAGACAGCAATCACCTCGCCCAAACCGAGCTCGTAAAACTCGCTGATCTGTACGCCCTCTTGCATGCCCTCGGCCTTGTTGGCCACTAGCAAACAGGGTTTGCCAATGCGTCTGAGGTATTTGGCAATGTCGTGGTCTTGCGCTGACACACCGGCTCTTGCATCCACCACAAAAACAACCACATCAGCCTCGGCCACTGCTTGCTGCGTTTGCTTTGCCATTTCTTTGTAGATACCTTCGTGCGCGTCAGGCTCAAATCCGCCTGTATCAATCACGATGTACTCATATCGGCCTTGACGGCCTTGCCCATAATGTCGATCCCTTGTGAGTCCAGCAAAGTCGGCCACGATGGCATCGCGACTTTTGGTCAGTCGGTTAAATAAGGTGGATTTGCCCACATTGGGGCGTCCGACCAAGGCCAGCACGGGTTTCACAAAGTTCTTTCAGTTGAATTTTATTCGGCGCGCAAGGCTTGGATCAAACCATTTTTAGCGACAAAAACCCAATTTTTTCCGACACGCAAGGGTGCCATGGCCAAGCCTGATGCATCAACCAATGTTCGGGCAAGGGTCAGACCGTTGGTGGGGTCAATCCAATGTGCCCAACCCAGTTCATCTCCCAAAACCAATTGGTCATCGGCCCAAGCAGGGGCTGTAAGCCCACGATAGCGGAAGCTGTCTTTTTGCCAAGCGACTTGGCCATTGCTGCGTTGCCATGCCACCAACTTGCCATCCGATTCAGAGCCAAACACCAAGCTGTCATTGCCTGCAATGCCCACATGGCCTTGTGCCGATCGAGTCCAGAGGTTGGACCCCTTGACCGCATCTACACAGGTGACCGCCGTTTGGTAAGCACGCGCACAAACCACTTGATTGAATCTGGAAACACCCTGAACCAGATCGACTAATCTTTCAACTTCATTGGTGCCACGTGATGAGCCGATCGCCACGTCCCATCGGCTGAGACCATTGGCAGGGTTCATGGCCACCAGTCGGCCCGACAATCCAACCAACAAATTCTCTTGAAATGTGGTCAAAATACCGGCTTGTTTTAAGACCAATGGATCACCTGATTTTTGTTGGCTCCAGAGCTTTTGACCTGTCGCGCCATCAAAGGCCAGCACGGTTCGGTCCGAGGTCAGTACAAATACACGACCACCCGCCACCAAAGGCGAGGTCAAAGACAAAGCAGGCAAATTAGACTTCCAAATTTCCTTGCCTTGGGACATGACCAATAATTCATTGGCCTGTGTGATCACGGCATAACGAACACCATCACCTCCTATGCCAGCAGTCATGGGTTTGTTCAGCGCAAGTTGCCATTCAAGTGCACCCGACTCTGAATTTAAGACGCTGACCAGACCGTTATTGCTCACCAAGGCCAAACGCCCTGCTGACACATGGGCTGTGAGCGGGCTTGAAACTGCACCTAATTGTGCAGTCCAAGCTTTGCCAATGACCCATTTGGCTTGAAAATCTGACAAGGCTGTTGGCGCAGGTTTTTCGGGGGTGCTAGAGCATCCAGCCAAAGTCAACAAGGACAATAGCAAAACCACGTGAGTCCATTTTTTGAAGCCCATGCTGCGCTGAATTGAAGGGAAATTCATCATTTGGCGGCACCCTTCTCAGGCGTGGGGTCGACACCCAATACGTTCAGTTTGGCCAATACCAATCGACGGTATTCGTTGGACGCTTCCAACTTGGCATAGGCATCGGTGTAGGCTTTGACGGCCTCAGCGGTCTTGTTTTGAGCCATGTAAACATCACCTTGAATGTCCGCCGCCAGACCTGCAAACGCAGGCGTGAAGGGTTTGGAAAGTGTCTGAATTGCAGCATCAAAGGCTTTTTGCTGAATCTGCAAATTGGCCAATCTCAATCGAGCCAGTTGAGCACTTGCCGTATCGGAGGCATTGTCGCTGGCCCACTTTAAGGCATTGCTTGCAGCGTCCCACTTTTCGGCGGTTTGAAAAACTTGCGCAGCCAACAAAGCTGATTGTGCTGCATAGTGCGTCGATGGGAAACGCTCTTTCATGTCGTTGAAAGCCCGTTCTAATTTGGCAGTATCGCCACCCGACACTGAGCGCTCCACTTCGTCAAACAGTGCAGCAGCCTTGGTCGACTGTTGACGCTGCCAATATTGGTAACCGTTCCAAGCGGCATAGGCGCCCAGCACCACAATGATCAACCAAGTGATGGCGTTGCCGTATTGCTTCCAAAAGTGCTTGATTTCATCAAGTTGCTCTTGTTCTTCTAAATCGAGATGTGTGGCCATGTTGTGCTTCTAATCAAGGGATGGATTGTAGGCTGTTCGCCCACGACTCGATCTGATCGATCGATTCTGTTCGTTGAGCACCTCCGCCGTCACGCAATGACTTGACCGAAACTTGACGACGTGCCAGTTCGTCTGGGCCAAAAATCAAGGCAAATTGAGCACCACTGAGATCGGCTTTCTTAAACTGGTTTTTCATACTGCCAATGGACTCCCCCGTACCAGCATGCATTTGGACATTGACACCCAAAGCCCTGAGCTGTCGCAGGCAGCCTAAAACCAAGGGCAAACTTTGAGCTTCTGGAATGATGGCATAGGCGTGTGGCGACGTTTTGGGCAACGCTGCACCCTGCTCTTCTAGCAAGGACAGCACCCGCTCGACACCCAAAGCCCAACCTACGGCGGGGGCCGGCTTGCCCCCCACTTGCTCAATCAAGTAGTCATATCGGCCGCCACCACAAATGGCAATGCCCTGATCACCCCATTGGTGGGTGATGAATTCAAATACCGTGAGGTTGTAGTAATCCATGCCGCGAACGAGCCTTGGATTGAGTGTGTAAGCCACGCCATTGGCGTCCAAAATGCGGCGCAATTCATTGAAATGCGCCAATGAAGCATCGCCTAAGAAATCCATTAGCTTAGGCGCAGCATCGACCAGCTCTTTCATGGCAGGATTTTTAGTGTCCAAAATACGCAAGGGATTGGTATAGAGACGACGCTTGGCTTCTTCATCCAAAGTCTGCATGTGATGTTCAAAATAGGCAATGAGCGCGGCTCTGTGAGCAAGGCGCTCAGGCGGTTGCCCCAAACTGTTCAATTCAAGCCGAACATCTTTGAGGCCAATGGCTTGCCACAAATCGTAAGCCAATAAAATGGCCTCGGCATCAATTTCGGGGCCATTGAAACCTAGTACTTCTGCGCCAATTTGATGAAACTGTCGGTAACGCCCTCGTTGCGGACGCTCATGTCGAAACATCGGGCCCATGTAATACAAGCGTTTACCGCCTTCATAAAGCATGTTGTGCTCAACAACGGCTCGCACAACGCCGGCCGTGCTTTCGGGACGCAGCGTTAAAGCATCGCCATTCAGGCGGTCTTCGAAGGAATACATTTCCTTTTCGACGATGTCAGTCACCTCTCCCAGCCCGCGAACAAACAGGGCTGTAGGCTCGACGATGGGGGTTCGGATATTTTGATAGGCGTAGCTGGCCATCAGGGTTCTGACAATGCCCTCAAGCCACTCCCACTTGCCCGATTCGGGGGGCAAAATATCATTCATTCCTTTGATGGCGACAATCTTTTTCAGCGGCGCTGGTTTGAGCTGTTTTTCTTGTGTGTTGTTTTCGGACATAAAAATTGTATTGTCAGGACATGCCTGCGGCGGTATCAGATCGATTCAAAAATAGGATTCGAAAGCATTGTTTTGAAGCAACAAGCTTTAAGCAGTTTGTTGGACGTTGCCAAACCGCTTTTCAATATAGTCTTCTACCAACACTTGGAATTCTTGCGCAATGTTGTCGCCGCGCAAGGTGAGCCTTTTCTCCCCGTCAATAAAGACCGGTGCGGCAGGCGCCTCACCGGTGCCTGGCAAGCTGATGCCAATGTCAGCATGTTTACTTTCACCAGGCCCGTTCACGATGCATCCCATGACGGCCAATTTCAAATTTTCGACACCAGGGTATTGGCTGCGCCATACAGGCATTTGGGCACGCAGGAAATCATCAATTTGTTTGGCCAACTCTTGGAAGGTGCTGCTGGTGGTGCGGCCGCAACCCGGGCAAGCCGTGACGCTGGGCACAAAAATACGCAAGCCCAATGACTGCAATATTTCGGACGCAATGACCACCTCTTGGGTTCTGGACTCACCCGGCTGGGGCGTGAGAGAAACTCGAATAGTGTCGCCAATGCCTTCTTGTAGCAAAATCGACAGCGCAGTGGCCGATGCAACGGTTCCCTTGGTACCCATGCCTGCTTCTGTGAGTCCTAAATGAAGCGGGTAATCTGTTCGTTTGCCCAACTCACGATAGACAGCAATCAGGTCTTGAACGCCAGACACTTTGCACGACAACATAATTTGCGACCGACGCATGCCCATTTCGTGGGCTTTGTTGGCCGAGGTAATGGCCGAGGTGATGAGGGCTTCGTACATTACTTGTCTTGACTCCCAAGGTACGGCACGTTGACTGTTTTGATCCATCAACTCGGCCAATAATTCTTGATCTAAGCTGCCCCAATTGACGCCAATTCGAATGGGCTTGTCCCAACGCAAAGCGGCTTCAATCATTTGACCAAATTGAAGATCGTGTTTATCGCCTTTGCCCACATTGCCAGGGTTGATTCTGTATTTTGAAAGTGCCTGCGCACAAGCCGGATGGTCATTTAAGAGTCTGTGACCGTTGTAATGAAAGTCGCCAATGAGGGGCACATCAATGCCCATTTTGTCCAATTGGTCACGAATGTGGGGCACAGCTTCGGCCGCCTCTGGCGTATTGACAGTGATCCGGACCAACTCGGAGCCAGCCAAAGCCAACTCCTTCACTTGAATGGCCGTGCCGATGACATCAACGGTATCGGTGTTGGTCATGGACTGAACTCGAACAGGGGCGGCACCGCCGATGGTGACAACTCGCTGACCCCAAGCCACGCTGGCTTGAAGACTGCGGCGAGCCAATGGCGCTGCGGATGGAATGGCTTGGACTTGATTCATTTTCTGACCTCAGGCATCGTTGCTACAGATGGATTCAAGGGTGTGGGGGGAGTGGACTTTAAAAGAGGGTCTTCGGTGCTTTCATAGACCATGGCTTTGGGAAGCTCAGTTTGCGTGTTTTCTGGTTGGGCTGTTTCGGAGGCAGGCGGGAAAATAGGCGCAACTTCAGTAGACGCTGGGCTGGCCAAAGAGAACAGACTGGACAATTTGTCAGAATAAATACCGAGCCCATACAGGCTGAGCAATACAAACGCAGTGACAAGCCAAAGTTTGGATCCGCCCCATTTGGGCGAACCAGATGAGGCTCGTTGCTTGAGAGTCTGAGATGCAAAATGGTCACCCTGCTCAGCACCAATAAGGCGCAGTGGTTTCAAACCATTGCCGGCAACGGGCATCAATGCCAGAACGGATTCAGGATCGAGATTGACTGAACGGCATACTTTGGCAGCCAAACCTCTGGCAAAAACGGGTTCTGACAATAAATCAAATTGATTGGCCTCCAGGGCTTCCAATTGGCGAACACTGACTTTCAAGTTCACAGACAAAATACCCAAATGAATGCCGGCCTTTTCGCGGGCAGCCTTGATCAAGCCTCCCGCTGTAGGTTTCATTTCGGTCAAGCTTGCCTCGGGCAAATGATCACTCATGAAGTTGTCCATCTTGGTGTTGTTGCCATTGCTTTGATGTCGGAAATAATTGTCCTAGCATTTTGGCCCATTGTTTCTTTTTGTCTGGTTTTTGAAGGCGTTCTGCAAGTTGAATACCCAACCACAGCGATTGTGCACTGACAGAGGGAGAATCATTGAGCTTATCTGTAATTTTCTCAGCTTCTGCGAACCTGTGAAGTGCCATTTTGACCGCAATCAGCGGCTCGGCAATCAAGAAGAACTCGGGTTGACGCTCCAACGCCTGAGACATGTGCTCGTTGGCCTCGGCCAGGTGGTCAATTTTAAGCAAGCATTGACCCCAAACCCATTCAGTTTTGTCCCTCGGCAGCCCCATGGATTGCTTTACCGCTGTTTCAAATTTTGCAAAAGACAAGTCAAAACGACCCATTTGGCATAAAAAAACACCAAAATCATGCGCTATTTCGGGGGAGTCAGGCGCCAACTCTGTGGCTCGATTGAAATGACTTTCTGCCAAATCAAATTTAAGTTGCTGTTGGTACAGGATGGCTTTGAATGACAAGGCCACCGAGGAACGAGGCGCAAGCACCAGGGCTTTGTCAACTTCCTCAAAAGCAATGGTGCTCATACCGGCCTGAAAATATGCGTTGGCCAAGGCCAGTCTGGTTTGGACTCGTTTTGAAATGTCGTCTGAAGATTCATTGGTTTTGAGCATGGCACTGGTTGCTGAAGGCCAATGAGTGAACATTGAAGTCACAAGTAAGAAAGCAATCCAGCGACCCCACGCGTGCGGGGCCGATGATTGAAAAAGACGCATCAGGCGTGGCCGGACGGCGCTCTGGGTTTGGCGGAAAACCACTGAACTGCGACCGCCTCTTGGGGGGCGTCAGAAGTGCTGGAAGCCAATTGGGCCATGCGCTTGCCTACATTGGTTCTGTCCATCACGTCGCCGGCCAATTGGCCACAGGCTGCATCAATGTCGTCACCACGGGTTTTTCGGACCGTGGTAACAAAGCCTGCCTGAATGAGGATGTTGGCAAATTGTTCAACGCTGTCAGCGTCTGATTTGCTCAACCCAGACTCTTTGAAGGGATTGAAAGGAATGAGGTTGAATTTGCAACGCAAACCTTCAGCAGCATGTTGACGAATCAGACGAACCAACTCGTGCGCATGAGAGCTTTGATCGTTAACGCCTTTCAGCATGCAGTATTCGAAAGTGATGAAATCTCTTGGTGCCTTGGCCAAATAGCGAGTGCATTCGGTCAACAATTCTTGAAGCGGGTATTTACGGTTGAGGGGAACCAGATTGTCTCGCAAAGCATCGGTCGGCGCGTGCAAAGAAACCGCAAGCGCCACAGCACAGTCATTTGCCAAACGCGACATAAAAGGGACAACACCAGAAGTGGATACAGTCAGCCTTCTTCGTGACAAGCCATACGCATGATCGTCAAGCATGGCGCGCAAAGCAGGTAGCACAGCGCTGTAATTTTGGAGCGGCTCGCCCATGCCCATGAAGACAACGTTAGAAATGATACGGGTGTCTTGCTGAAGATGTTTGCGCAAAAAATGTTCAGCAAACCAAATTTGGGCCAAGATTTCTGCGGTGTTGAGATTGCGGCTAAAACCTTGATGGCCAGTAGAGCAAAAACGGCAGCCAACGGCACAGCCTGCTTGCGAGGAAATGCACAAGGTACCGCGATCGTCTTCTGGGATAAAAACAGTTTCAATGGCATCGCCAGCGCCAACATCAAAGAGCCATTTAATGGTGCCATCTTTGGAAATTTGCTGCGACAAAATGGGCAAAGCTACAACATGTGCATGCACTTTTAACTTGTCGCGAAGGGACTTTGCCAAATCGGTCATGTCATCGAATTGAGACATGCCCCTTTGGTGAATCCATCTGAACAATTGGGTGGCTCGAAAACGTTTTTCACCCAAGCCCTCACAAAAAACGGCCAAACCTTCAAGATCAAATTCGAGAAGGTTGGCCGTCATACAACAGTCGATGGACGACGGGAGTGAACGTGATCAGTAGAAGATGATTCTCACTCAGCGTGAGAAAACATTCATGCCGGCAAAGAAGAATGCAATTTCTGCTGCAGCTGTTTCGGCGGCATCTGAGCCGTGAACCGCATTGGCATCGATGCTGTCTGCAAAATCAGCGCGGATGGTGCCTGGGGCTGCTTTTTTAGGATCTGTAGCGCCCATCAGGTCGCGATTTTTTAAGATAGCGCCTTCGCCTTCGAGGGCTTGAATCATGACAGGACCCGAAATCATGAATTCGACCAAGTCTTTGAAGAAAGGACGCTCTTTGTGAACCGCATAAAAAGCCTCGGCTTCACCGCGTGACAGGTGGGCCATTCTGGAAGCCACTACTTTGAGGCCTGCTGCTTCAAAGCGCGCATAAATTTGGCCAATGACGTTTTTAGCAACGGCGTCTGGCTTGATGATGGAGAGTGTGCGTTCAATGGCCATTCTGATATTCCTAGGTTCTCATTTAAAAAAGGGGTCGTTTAGACAAACGTATGAAACAAATTGCGCTCTGGCAAGTCGACTATTCTAACTCGAGGCAGGCGTTTCCCCAGAGGAGAAAAGGATTTGCAAACCTTCGCAAGCATAAAGCTCATCGAGTACGACCGCCATTGCGACGAGGCCCCCCTGACCTCCCGCCAGGCGCCTGAGATTTTCGTTGACGGCTCAAACTGTCCACACCGATGTAACCCACTGATGTTTTCATGGGATCGGGTTGGCTAGACTCTTTGCCGCGAACTTGGGCCGGCTTGTTCGCGTTTGTTTTCTTGGCGCCAAAAGCTCGGTTGCGAGGATTCTGAGATTGTCGATCTTGGGGACGAACAACTGAATCGCTCGCACCATCGGCGCGAAACATCTTACTTTCTGCTTGATAGGCAGCGCTTGTCAGAGCCCTGATGTCAGCATCGTCTAGCTCCATAAAGGTGCTTCGTCGAAGTCCGCGAGGCAAAACCATGGCCCCATAACGAATTCGAATCAGGCGACTGACCGCGTGACCCACAGCCTCCATCATTCGGCGAACCTCGCGGTTTCGGCCTTCAGAAATGGTGACGCGGTACCAACAATTGGAACCCTCTCCGCCGCCGTTCTCAATGGAACCAAATTGGGCCATGCCATCGTCAAGCATGACGCCGTCCAGCAATTTTTGTTTTTCTTCGTTGCTCAAGGCACCCAAGACTCGAACCACATATTCACGTTCAAGACCAAATCGAGGGTGCATCAAGCGGTTGGCCAATTCGCCAGATGTCGTAAACAACAACAGGCCTTCCGTGTTCAAGTCGAGGCGCCCCACAGACTGCCACTTACCTTGTTGCAGGCGCGGTAATTTTCTGAAAACGGTAGGCCTGTTTTTGGGATCGTCATGGGTCACAATCTCGCCGGCAGGCTTGTGGTAGGCGATGACGCGTGGCGGTGGTGGATCAATGCGAACACGCAAGGGTCTGCCATTGACCTTAACCTGATCACCAAACTGTATGCGTTGACCAATGTGTGCAGGCTCGTTGTTAACTGATATTCGACCTTCCAAAATCAGTTGCTCCATTTCCAACCTGGAACCCAAACCCGCTTGCGCCAATACTTTGTGGAGTTTGGGAGATTCAGCCTGCGGTGCTAAAACGCGCTTCGTGATCAAGGGTGAGATGAAGCCCTCAGCAGATTGATCAAAATGTCCAGAAACAACATCCTCAATGGCGATCGGCCTGAAGGCGTCCTCTAAGTCCTGATGATTTTCAGGACCATGCGCCGTTCGGGATTCCTCTTTTTGAAGGGGTGTTGTCTCAGAGGGGTTCATCTTGATTTGTTTCTGCCTGTGTTGTCGCCTCAAAATCAAGGGGCACAAGCGAGGTTTGAAGGCTGTCGAGCTCGGGGTCTAGGGATAAATTGGCTTGCAAGCTGTCATCTTCAGGCGAATTAAGCTTGACCAAGGCCGCAGCTTGCCCTTCCACAGAGGGCAAGAGGGGCAATTGGTCCAATGAGGACAATCCCAGGTCATCCAAAAATTGGCGGGTGGTGGCATACAAGCCCGGACGGCCCACTGATTCACGATGGCCGATCACTTCCACCCAGCCACGGTCTTCGAGTTGCTTCAGGATTTGTGAATTGATGGTCACGCCACGAATGTCTTCCATGTCACCGCGTGTCACGGGCTGGCGGTAGGCAATGATGGCCAAGGTTTCCATCACGGCGCGTGTGTATTTGGGCGGTTTCTCGGGGTTGAGCTTGTCAAGGTAAGCGCGCAATTCGGGGCGACTTTGAAATCGCCAACCGCTGGCGACACACACCAGCTCAAGCCCACGCTCCGCCCACTCCAATTGAAGAGATTCCAACAATTCTTTCAGGGTGTCGGCACCCAAGGCGTCATCAAACAAGGAACGCATGTCACGCACAGTGACAGGTTGTGTAGAACAGAGCAATGCTGTTTCGAGAACACGCTTGGCTTGCGCCGTATTCATGATGTCGATCTTCCGGGATAAAGGCGCCTTGGCGCGAACCAGTCAAGCAAATGTGGGTTGATGATGTCAACCCGGGGTAGAAACCCGTGGATGCGAAACTGTCAATGGCACTGAATCAGGCTTTGAAGAATCCAAATCCCTGTATTTTCAGGTGTTTGCATTGTAACTGAGTGCCCATGAATCAAGCAAATTGCGAAAATCCATGGGCATTTCAGACCTAAAGTTCAGGGTCAGACCCGTGGTGGGGTGAACAAATGACAAGCTTTCTGCATGCAAAGCCTGTCTGGGCATTTGTTCACTGGGCCGCTGCCCCCCATATAGATGATCGCCAACCAAAGGCAAACCCAGCGACGCCATGTGAACCCGAATTTGGTGTGTTCGGCCCGTTTCCAAAATACAACGCACCAGGGTGCCATGGGCATTTTGATCCAACACCCGAAAATGGGTCAAGGCCAATTTGCCAGAATTTTTAAACAAATCAACCACGGCCATGCGCAACCGATTGGAAGGGTCGCGGCCGATGGGCAAGTCCACTGACTTTTGCGTTTTGCCTGTCCAAACTTGATCGGTGATCGCCAAGTATTGGCGCTTTACCTCCCGAGCGGCAATTTGGTGAACCAAGGCATCCATGCACTGACGTGTGCGGGCCACAACCATCAAGCCACTGGTGTCTTTGTCAAGCCGATGGATAATGCCCGCTCTGGGCAAGGCCATCAAAGCGTTGTCCAAACCCAGAAGACCATTCATCAAGGTGCCAGACCAATTGCCAGGCGCGGGATGAACCACCAAGCCGGCCGGCTTGTCGATGATCCGCAAACAAGCGTCTTCATAGACGATCTTGATGTGCATCGCTTCAGGCTTAAAGGCTTGAGACTGAGGCGTCGCTCGCAGTTCGATGGTCCAAGTTTCACCCGCTTTCACTTTCATAGACGACTTGATGTGGTCAAGCCCACTTCGTGTCACGGCGCCATCTTCGAGCAATTGCTGCAAATAACTTCGAGAGAACTCAGGCACCATGGCAACCAACATGCGATCCAGCCGTTGCCCGTGTAACACATGACCGACCTGCAATTGGCGAACCTCAACCAGCGAAGAAGATCCGGGAGAGTCAAATGCAATTTCTTCCGATATGTCATCGGTTCCGTCTGAGTCTAAGGGGCTCGATATAATCAATTTGCTTAATTTCCAAGGTTGCCAGATGTTCAACATCAGATTATCGTTGCTTGCACTCACATTTGCAGGCATTGCCGCCACATTACTGGGTGCTTGCTCAAGCACACCCAACGACCCCACTGCGGCTTGGACGCCTGACAAAATTTACAAAGAAGCCAAAGATGAAGCCAGTGCCGGCGCTTGGGAAAGAGCGGCCATGTTGTTTGACAAATTAGAGGGCCGTGCGGCTGGCACGCCATTGGCACAGCAAGCCCAAATTGAACGTGCCTATGCGCAATTCAAGGCTGCTGAAAAAGTTCAGGCCATTGCCACCTTGGACCGATTTTTAAAATTGCATCCTGCTAGCCCCGTCATTGATTACGCCCTTTACCTCAAAGGCTTGGTCAACTTCAACGACAATTTGGGATTGTTTTCGTTCCTGACGCAACAAGACTTGTCAGAGCGCGACCAAAAAGCAGCCAAGGATTCATTTGAAGCGTTCAAAGAGCTGGTGAATCGCTTTCCCGATTCCAAATACAGCCCCGATGCGCGTTTGCGGATGGCCTATATTGTTAACTCATTGGCTTCCTATGAAGTTCACGTCGCGCGCTACTATTTCAGCAAAGGCGCCTATGTTGCAGCTGTCAATCGCGCCCAATTGGCCATCACGGATTATCCTGGCGTACCCGCCTCCAAAGAAGCTTTAGAGATTCTGGTCAAGTCCTATGGCGCCATGGGACTCACAGAATTACAAGCCGACTCATCGCGCGTGTTGGAAAAAAACTTCCCAACACTTCCGCCTTCTCAAACAACAAAACCTACTCCTTGGTGGAAGTTTTGGTAAGTTGAGCGAGGGCTGCTTCAAATGCAGTTGCATCACTGATCTGGCGCATAGGCGGCAAACAGGCCATGAGCCTTTTTCCATATGACATGCTGCTTAAGCGGGGGTCGCAGACGACCAACAAACCTCTGTCTGTCTCGCTTCTGATGAGGCGACCTGCACCCTGCTTCAGCGCGATTGCAGCTTCTGGCAAGCTGTAATCCGCAAATGAGCTCTTGCCCAAGCTGGTCAATCTGAGTGACCTGGCTTCTACCAATGGATCATTGGGGGGTGGAAAAGGCAACTTGTCGATCACGACCAGTTGCAAAGCATCGCCAGGCACATCAAAGCCCTCCCAGAAAGACGCCGAAGCCACCAACACACAGCCCAAACCGCCGCCATTGCTTCCTTCTCTGAACCGCTCCATCAAGCGACGTTTTGGGCCCTGACCCTGAACCAGGACTTCGAGCTCGCCAGTTTGCGCCAAGGCAGCTGTGAGGCTTTCACCAATGCTTCGCATAGCATTCAGGGTGGTGGTGAGTACCAAGGTTCTTCCGCCCAGTTGACGCGCATGGCGCTCTACCCAATCTGCCACAGTGCGGGGGTGCGAAGGTTCACTGGGTTTGGGCATGTCCTTTGGCACATAGATCACCGCCTTGTTGGCATAGTCAAAGGGGCTGGCAACTTTCAGCTTGCGAGAATGTTTCAGACCGCAGGGCTCAGTGAACCATTCCATGAGATCGTCTTCACCCAAAGTGGCAGATGTAAAAATCCAAGATTTTTGCAAAGTGGGTTGCAAGGTTCTAGGATCGGTCATGGGCGCGGTCATGGGCGCGGTTTTGGAAGGCTGTGATGTGTCGAAGCTTTGAGGTTGTTCTTCTAGGGCGCCTAACGCTGGCCGTTGAAGCATGTGCGTGTGCACCGCTTGAGAGATGTCCAACGGCGATTCCACCATCCTCATTTGTGTACCGATTTCCACCCATCGAACACTGCCTGTTGTTGCAGGTTCTTGAAAATGCGCCAAAGATTCAAGTTGCATTGCCACCCGTTCATACAAACGAGGGAAGTCTGGCGACATCTCACTGACCAATTCCAAGGCAGCCAGGGCGGCTTGCAAAGACACTTGGAGTTGCGCCATGACCGTCAGCCATTCTGACGTTTCGATGTGGTCTGGAATGGGGTCTAACCACCTTAAGCGCGAACCATTGCGGACGTGCTGAGCCGTGAGACGCAAGTCACGGACTGATTTGTCCAAGACATTGCAAATAAGGGTCCAGTCAACCAAGCCTCGCGCCAATTGCACACCGGCTCCTAAAATATCGCGGCACAATTCAAGCAGCTGACTGGTGCTCAAGTGACGACCTAAAAAATGAATGCCAATTTCATTCAGTTGATGCGCTTCATCAAATACCACCGTCTGAACAGAAGGCAACAACTCGGCCATGCCAGTTTCTCGGACATTCAAATCGGCAAAGAAGAGATGGTGGTTGATGACCACCACATCAGCCGACATGGCTTCTTTTCGGGCCAAGTTGACATGGCATGATTTGAATTGCGGACAAGGCGAGCCCAAGCAATTGTCGCGATTGGAAGTGACCCATGGGATGACAGGAGATCGATCATCAAGACCGGAAAGCTCGGAGAGGTCTCCCGTTCGTGTGGACTGCGCCCAAGTTTCAATTTTTCCCAGCGCATGCGCATGAACTCTCAAGGCTGCATCATGACTTTGCCTGGCTTGTGCCAAACGGTAAGTGCACAAATAACTTCCACGACCCTTCAACAAAGCGACTCGAATGGGCAACTTTAAGACTTGAACAAGTTTGGGAATGTCTCTTGAAAACAATTGATCTTGTAAGGCCTTGGTGGCTGTGGAAATTAACGCACGCTTTCCGCTCAGTAAGACGGGAACAAGATAGGCATAGGTTTTGCCTACACCCGTGCCCGCCTCGACCACCAACTCGCCGCCATCTTCCAAAGTTTCGGCAATGGCTGTGGCCATGTGTGTTTGGCCATCTCGGGGCTTGAAATGCGCAGAGGCTTGAGCCAATACGCCCTCTTCTGCAAAGACAGACTGAACGGCTTCTGAAAATTGACTCAAGTGCGGCCTTCTTCAGTTTTGATGCGGCTCTTTGTCGGCCAAACGTTTGCGTCGCTCAATCTCTTTCAACGCTCGTTGTTGAGCGTTGAGTTCATATTCTCTCTGGTCTAAAGGTGCCAACTGTTGGTATTTCAATTGACGTGCTTTTGCCAAGCAATCATTCACAGCAAAAATTTTCCAACAGGCCTTTGATCTTTCATCAAAGTTTTCAAGAACCTGTTTTTTGTCATTGTTAATTGCGTTTAATTGCTCAGAAATAGAAACAGAATGAGCGCTTGAATCGGCAGTGCCAACCTGAGAAAAAGCACCAACCGAGGCTAGCAAAAAATAGACGGCCATCCAACCAGAGCTTGACTTTTTAGAGAGACTCATGTGATTTGGATATCAACTGTGCGGTGTTCTAGTTGCAAGTATTCTGCAGATTGCATTTCATGAAGCCTTGAAACGGTTCTGGGAAATTCATGAGCCAATGGGCCTTGGGTGTAAAGCGCCTCAGGCGACACTTCGGCAGAAAGAATCAATTTAACACGGCGATCGTACAGAACATCGATGAGCCAGGTAAAACGCCTTGCTTCTGATGCCAATCTGGGGGGCATCAAGGGCACATTGCTCAACAAAACTGTGTGGAATTGCGTGGCAATCTCCAAATAGTCATTTTGTGATCGAGGGCCGCCACACAAAGCACGGAAATCAAACCAAACCACCCCCCCCGCACGTCGTCGCGAAATAATTTCTCGAGCTTCAATGTGAAGCACAGGGTCTTCATCAAGACCACTCACCAACTGATTAAAGGCATCCGTCATGGCGGCGTCGGCTTCTGCGCCCAAAGGGCAGTGATACAACTTCACCATTTCCAGCGTTCGTCTGCGGTAATCTGTGCCATTGTCCACATTCAGTACTTCCATGCGTTCATTCAGCAATGCAATGGCGGGTAACAATCGGTCGCGATGCAAACCATCAGGATACAAATTGTCTGGTTTGAAATTGGAGGTGGTGACAAAGCTCACACCGTTTGCAAACAAGGACACCAACAATCGATGAAGAATCATGGCGTCTGTAATGTCGGCCACATGAAATTCATCAAAGCAAATGAGTTGAAAACGTTTGGCCATTCGACGGCCTAACGCGTCGAGTGGGTTCACGGTGCCCTGCATGAGCGCCATTTCTCGATGCACTTCACGCATGAACTCATGAAAATGCAAGCGCGTTTTGTGGACAACAGGGACGGCATTGAAAAAACAGTCCATCAAAAAGCTCTTGCCTCGCCCAACACCACCAAACATGTAGACGCCTCTGGGCAGTTGAGGTTTTTTCTTTAAAAACCGCAAAGGGCTTTTGTTGCTTTCTTGGTAGGCAGCCCATTCAATGGCACACCTTTCTAAAGCTTCAATGGCTTTGATTTGTGCAGGATCCGATTGATAGCCTCTCTTCAGAAGTTCTTGGTCATACGCTGTTCGAACTGACATGAGAGGTTGACTAATTTGTGAGGTACTTTGAATCAAGAAACCCGGGACTGGCCCGGGCTTCGCATTTTAACGAGACTTGAAAATTAGAAGTTCAAGGTTCGTTTGTCAACTGCCAAAGCAGCTTCTTTGGTCGCTTCACTGAGCGATGGGTGTGCATGGCAAATGCGCGCGATGTCTTCCGCGCTGGCACGGAATTCCATGGCCACCACGGCTTCTGCGATCAATTCACTGGCCATAGGGCCCACAATGTGAACGCCCAAGATTTCGTCAGTGGTGGCATCCGCCAAGAACTTCACCATGCCGGTGGTGTCACCCAAGGCACGGGCTCGGCCATTGGCAAGAAAGGGAAAGGTGCCGGCTTTGTATGCCACACCATCAGCCTTCAGTTGCTGCTCAGTGCGGCCCACCCAAGCAATCTCGGGGCTGGTGTAAATCACCCAAGGCACTGTGTTGAAATTCACATGACCATGCTGACCGGCAATGCGCTCAGCCACAGCAACGCCCTCTTCTTCCGCTTTGTGTGCCAACATGGGACCACGCACCACATCACCCACAGCCCATACGCCTGGCAGGTTGGTTTTGCAATCTGCATCGACCACAATGGCTCCGCGCTCGTCCAACTGAAGACCCACGGCTTCTGCATTCAAACCAATGGTGTTAGGCACACGGCCAATGGACACAATCAGTTTGTCGGCATCAATGCTTTGGGCTTCGCCCTTGGCATTGGTGTAAGCCACTTTGACGCCTTTTTTGCCGTTCTGAATTTCACCGACTTTGACGCCCAGCTCAATTTTCAAACCTTGCTTGTCAAAAGCCTTCTTTGCTTCCTTGGCAATCTGTTCATCAACCGCACCTAAAAAAGTTGGCAAACCTTCGAGGATGGTGACTTCGGAACCTAGACGGCGCCAGACAGAACCCATTTCCAAGCCGATCACACCAGAGCCAATGAGCACCAGCTTTTTAGGCACAGCACCCACATTCAATGCGCCGTCGTTGGACAACACATTGACTTCGTCAAAAGGCGTACCGGGCAATGCACGGGCATTGGACCCTGTGGCCACAATGATGTTTTTTCCCAGCAATGTTTCATTGACTGTCCCTGTGACGGTGACTTCATAAGCACCTTCAACCGCTTTGCTGAATGCAGCACGACCGTGAAAAAAAGTGACCTTGTTCTTTTTGAACAAGTACAAAATACCATCGTTGTTTTGCTTCACAACGTTGTCCTTGCGGGCAATCATCTTGGCCACGTCCATGCTCACGCCCTTCATCTCAATGCCGTGATCGGCAAAGTGGTGATTGGCTTGATCGAAGTGCTCAGAAGATTGCAACAAGGCTTTAGAGGGAATGCATCCTACGTTGGTACAAGTGCCGCCCAAGGCTGGGCCACCATTTGCATTTTTCCATTCGTCAACGCAGGCGACTTGAAAACCCAATTGGGCTGCGCGAATGGCTGCGATGTAGCCACCGGGTCCGCCACCAATAACGACCACATCAAATTGATTGCTCATGCTGTTTCCTAATGAATGCTTAGATGTCAAACAACAAGCGTGATGGATCTTCCAGGGCTTCTTTCATGGCCACCAAGCCCAAGACAGCTTCTCGGCCGTCAATGATGCGGTGGTCGTAAGACATGGCGAAATAGTTCATGGGTCGAACCACCACTTGACCGTTTTCAACCATGGCGCGATCTTTGGTAGCGTGCACGCCCAAAATGGCAGATTGGGGTGGGTTGATGATAGGGGTGGACATCATGGAGCCAAAGGTGCCGCCATTGGAGATAGAGAACGTACCGCCGGTCATGTCTTCAATGCCCAACTTACCGTCTTTGGCTTTGGCGCCAAACTCAGCGATTTTCTTCTCGATGTCGGCAAAGCTCATTTGATCGGCATTGCGCAAAATAGGCACCACCAAACCGCGGGGTGAACCCACCGCAATACCGATGTCAAAGTAACCGTGGTAGACGATGTCGTTGCCGTCAACTGAGGCATTCAGAACGGGGTATTTCTTCAAGGCATGCACGGCTGCTTTGACGAAGAAACTCATAAAACCCAACTTGATGCCGTGTTCTTTTTCGAACTTTTCTTGGAAACGCTTGCGCATGTCCATGACAGGCGCCATGTTAATTTCGTTGAAGGTGGTGAGGATGGCGTTGGTGGATTGCGATTGCAACAAACGCTCGGCCACACGAGCGCGCAATCGTGTCATGGGCACGCGTTGTTCGGGGCGATCACCCAAGTTCACTGAAGGTGCAGCCACTTGTGGCAAAGACGTTGTAGGCACGCCAGTCGGAATAGCAACTTGCGCAGTTACCTTCGCACCACCAGCGACAGCAGACAACACGTCACCTTTGGTCACGCGGCCGTCTTTGCCAGAACCTGCCACTGAACCAGTGGCCAAGTTGTTATCAGCCATCAACTTGGCAGCGGCTGGCATGGCCACACCTGCCATGCTGCTGCCTTGTACTGTGAGGGGCGCAGCATGCGAACTGGCGACGGGGATTGGTGTTGCTGCGGCAGCCGGCCCAGCAGCGGCCACTTTGCCATCTGTGTCAATGCGAGCTATGAGTTGCTCTGCCATGACGGTGCCACAGTCAGCAACCAAGATCTCAGACAAAACGCCAGCAGAAGGTGCAGGCACTTCCAAAACCACCTTGTCGGTTTCAATTTCAATCAAGATTTCATCGGCGGCAACACTGTCGCCCACCTTCTTTTTCCATTGCAACATGGTGGCCTCTGCCACAGACTCAGACAGTTGAGGAACTTTAACTTCTACGATAGCCATTTCAATTCTTTCTAATGAGTGTCAATGTTTGTCTGTGATGGCCATTACTTGGACAACACAAAGCCTTTGATCTTGCCGAATGCGCCATCGACCAAGGCCTTTTGTTGCTCTTGGTGAAGGTGTGAATAACCCACGGCAGGGGAAGCAGAGGCCGCGCGGCCGGAATAGCCAAGACGCTGGCCTTCTGTCATGTTCTCGTGGATGTAATGCTGCACAAAGAACCAAGCGCCTTGGTTTTGTGGCTCGTCTTGCGTCCAAACCAATTCGGTGGCGTTAGGATACTTTTTCAATTCGCTTGCAAATGCTTTGTGTGGGAAAGGGTACAACTGCTCTGCACGCAATATGGCGGTGTCATCAGCGCCCAACTCTTCGCGCTTCTTAACCAAGTCGTAGTAAACCTTGCCCGAGCAAACCAATACACGTTTGACTTTGTCAGCCTTGAGTGCTTTGTTTTCCGGAATGACGGTTTGGAAGCCACCCTTGGTGAACTCTGACAACGGCGATGTGGCATCTTTGTTGCGCAGCAAAGACTTCGGTGTGAAGATGATCAAGGGCTTGCGCAAATTGCGAACCATTTGACGGCGCAACACGTGGAAGATTTGGCTGGCCGTGGTGGGCTGAACAATTTGCATGTTGGTGTCGGCTGCCAACTGCATGAAGCGCTCCAAACGGGCTGAGCTGTGCTCTGGGCCTTGTCCCTCATAGCCATGGGGCAACATGAGGGTCAGACCATTGACACGGCCCCACTTCACTTCGCCTGAGGCAATGAATTGGTCAATGACCACTTGGGCGCCATTGGCGAAATCGCCGAATTGCGCTTCCCAAATCACCAAAGTGTTGGGGTCGTTTGAAGCGTAACCATATTCAAAACCAAGGACAGCTTCTTCGGACAAGATCGAATCGATCACGACAAAAGGTGCTTGCTTGTCAGTCACATTTTGCAAAGGCACATAAGTACCGATGTCCCATTTTTCGCGGTTCTGGTCGTGAATCACAGCATGGCGGTGCGTGAAGGTGCCACGTCCACAGTCTTCCCCCGACAAACGCACGGGATAGCCACTGGCCACCAAAGATGCGAAGGCCATGTGCTCACCCATGCCCCAATCGACAGGGATTTCGCCTCTGCCCATGGCGGCGCGGTTGTCATATACGTTTTTCACTAACTGGTGAGGGGTCACATTGGCAGGCAGCGTGGTGATCTTTTCTGAGATGCGCTTCCACTCAGCCAATGGCAAGGCCGTGCTGCCGGCATCGGTCCACTTTTGGTTGAGGAAAGGTGCCCAGTCCACAGAGAACTGGGTTTTGAAATTGGTCAAGACAATGTCGTCAGTGTGCTTGCCAGCATCTAAAGCGGCTCGGCAAGCCTTGACCATGTCATCGCCCAATGTCGGGCCCAAACCTTGTGCAGACAAACGGTCTGCATACAAACGACGGGTGCCAGGGTGAGCCCCAATTTTTTTGTACATCAAGGGCTGCGTAAGGCTAGGCGTGTCTTGCTCGTTGTGGCCCAATTTGCGGAAGCAAATGATGTCAAGGACCACGTCCTTGTTGAAAGTCATGCGGTACTCAAGGGCAATTTGAGTGGCCAGCACCACCGTTTCTGGATCGTCCGCATTGACGTGCAAGACAGGGGCTTCCACCATCTTGACGATGTCGGTGCAATAAACCGTAGAGCCCATGTCACGCGGGTCGGACGTCGTGAAACCAATTTGGTTGTTGATGATGATGTGCACCGTGCCGCCAGTGGAGTAGCCACGCGTTTGCGCCAATGCCAAAGTTTCTTGATTCACGCCTTGCCCTGCAAAGGCAGCGTCACCGTGTACCAGCACGGGCAAAACTTGTTTGCCCAAAGGATCGGCACGACGGTCCATCCGAGCACGGACAGAACCTTCCACCACTGGGTTCACAATTTCAAGGTGTGAGGGGTTGAATGCCAAAGACAAGTGAACAGGGCCACCACGAGTGCTGATGTCAGAGCTGAAACCTTGGTGGTACTTGACGTCACCGGCTGGCAGATCTTCGGGGGCTGTGTGATCAAATTCTGCGAACAAATCTTTAGGCAACTTGCCCATGGTGTTGACCAACACATTGAGTCGGCCGCGGTGCGCCATGCCAATCACAATTTCTTGCACGCCTTTTTCGCCAGCAGCCTGAATCAGTTCGTCCATGGCGGCAATGAAGGTTTCGCCGCCCTCCAGAGAGAAACGTTTTTGGCCTACATATTTGGTATGGAGAAAACGCTCTAAGCCTTCTGCCGCTGTAAGCCGTTCAAGGATGTGTTTCTTTTGATTGGCATTGAAATTTGGTTTGCTGCGAATGCTTTCTAGCTTTTCTTGCCACCAACGCTTTTCAGTTTGATCGGTGGTGTACATGAATTCTGCGCCTAAGGTACCGCAGTAGGTTTCACGCAAAGCGTTGAGCAGTTCACGCAAGGGCATCGATTTTTTGCCAAAGAACGTGTTGCTGGTATCGAAAACAGTTTCTTGATCGGCATCGGTGAAACCGTAAAAAGAAGGATCGAGGTCAGGAATATTGGGGCGCTCGGTGCGCTTCAAAGGGTCGAGGTCGGCCCAACGCTGACCGACATTGCGATAAGCCGCAATGAGTTGTTGTGCTGCCGTGCGTTTGCGTCCCATTTCAGCATCTGCGCTGGCCATGACCACTCTGGTGCCGCCTTGTTTGGCGCGTTCGGCAAAAGCATTGATGACGGGCAAGTGTGGAACGTCTTTGGCTGAGGAGCCATCTGAGGCTGGTACATGCTGCAAGGCATCGAAGTATTCGCGCCAACTGTCGGGAACGCTGCCTGGATTGTTCAGGTAGTTCTCGTACATTTCCTCAACATAAGGCGCATTACCGCCGAAGAGATAGGTGTTGCCTTGGTAGGCGGTGTAGACGGATTTTGTCTCACTCATAATTCGCTGACCTTCGCTCCCCTTCAGGGAACATTAGTTGGTTGATTTACCTTCCGCGACACGGCTGAACCGATTGGCGGATGCGACTGTGGCATGGGGAAGGGCCTAAGTAACCACGGAATTATCACATTGATTTGTGTCAGACGGGCTTTTTTATTTGACCAAATTTGAAATTTGCAGCAAGGCCGCAGGATCGTCAATGGTCGTTAAGTCGCCAGGATCACGTCCTTCGCAAACAGCTTGTATGGCTCGGCGCAGTAATTTGCCGCTGCGAGTTTTAGGCAAAACGGAAACAAATCGGACCCTTGCAGGACGGGCTACAGCGCCCAATGAGGTGTCCACCACTTTCATGATTTCGCCCTCTAGTCTTAACAAAGTCGGTGCTTCATCCAACAAGGCGCCGTCCTTGAGAACAACAAAGGCCATGGCCACTTGGCCTTTCAGGTTGTCGGCCACTCCCACGACAGCCACTTCGGCCACCGCTGCGTGACCGGCAATACTTTCTTCAATTTCGCGCGTGCCTAAACGGTGTCCCGCCACATTGATCACATCATCGGTGCGTCCCAAGATGAAAAAGTAACCGTCTTCATCTTTGATGCCCCAATCGAAAGTGGAATAAACCATCTTGCCAGGCACCGTGGTCCAGTAAGTTTTGACAAAGCGATCGTCATCACCCCAAATGGTTTGCAGGCATCCAGGCGGTAATGGGCCCTCAATGGCCACCACCCCTTTTCGGTTGGGCTGAGTCAACTCCTCGCCCGTTTGATCATCCAATAGCTTGACGTTGTACCCGTAGACCGCTTTTCCGGGTGAACCAAACTTGCTGAGTGTTTTTTCAATGCCATTGCAAACCGTCAAGATAGGCCAGCCAGTTTCGGTTTGCCAGTAGTTGTCGATGATGGGTTTTCCCAGCCCTTCAGAAATCCACTTGGCTGTCGGTTCGTCCAAAGGCTCGCCTGCCAAGAACAAGGCTTTTAAGCTAGACAAATCGTATTTGCTGAGCAAGGCTGGGTCTTGCTTCTTCAAGACCCGAATGGCTGTGGGTGCGCTGAACATGACGGTCACTTTGTATTTCTCTACCAAGCTCCACCAAATACCGCCGTCGGGGCGAGTGGGCAAACCTTCGTACAAAATAGTGGCCATGCCACCAATCAGTGGGCCATAGATGATGTAACTGTGTCCCACCACCCAACCGATGTCGCTGGTACAGAAAAATGTTTCACCAGGCTTGCCACAAAAAATATGAGGGATGCTGGCAGCCAAAGCAACGGCATAACCGCCGGTATCTCGCTGAACGCCTTTTGGCTTGCCAGTGGTGCCCGAGGTGTACAGCGTATAGCTTGGATGAGTTGCATCTACCCACTCGCAAGGCACGACATCGTTGAGGTGAATTTGTCGCAAGTCAGACCAGCGAACATCACGTCCCTCTGCCATGTCCATTTTGGAAAGTCCTCGGTCTACCAAGATGACAGAATCCGGTTTGTGTGCAGACAAACGGATGGCTTCGTCTAACAATGGTTTGTATGCCACCACCTTGCCGCCTCGAGAGCCCGCATCTGCACTGACGATCACCTTGGGTGATGCGTCTTCAATGCGCGAAGCCAAGGACCCAGCAGCAAATCCACCAAACACCACAGAATGAATGGCGCCAATGCGCGCACAGGCCAACATGGCAAAAGAAGCCTCTGCAATCATGGGCATGTAAATCAGCACCCGATCGCCTTTTTTCACACCCAATGACAACAATGATGCGGCCATGCGCTGAACTTCGGCATGCAATTCTGTGTAGGTGTATGTGACCTCCTGGTCCGTCTCGGTGGAGATGAAAATCAGGGCGGTTTGGTTGCCACGTTCTTTTAAATGGCGGTCAATGGCGTTGTGGCACAGGTTGGTTTCCCCGCCTTTGAACCATTTGGCAAAGGGCGGATTTGTAGAGTCGCAAATTTCTGCTGGCACCTTGTGCCATTCAATATGCTGGGCTTGCTCTGCCCAGAACGCATCACGATCCTGGATGGAGCGCTTGTAAAAATCTGCATATTGAACCATTGTGTCTCCTAAAGCCGCTGGATTGCCGCGTTTTGAATTCATAATTATTCATGAGGGACTTGCTGCAAACTGACTTTGACAAACTGAAAATGATGCTGATGCCAAGCAAACAAGACTTAAGTCAAGGCCTTCACCCAATCTTGAACCTGCTTGAAATCGGGATTTTCTGAAGTTCGAAGCCATTCAAATATGACCATTTCTGTGGTCAACAACTCTGCGCCGGCGCCGGCCAAGCGGTCAAAGGCGGCATCTCGGTCACGGTCTGACCGCGATGCACAGGCATCTGTGACCACCCAAACGTCGAATTCGTCTTCCAGCAGGTCTAAGGCTGTTTGCAATAAACAGACATGGGCCTCGCAACCAGCAATCACCACTGAGGGTCCGACTTCAGGCTCAGGGGGTTTTTGCAAGTGCCGAGGCAAACTTCTGGCATTGCCCTTTGGCACAACAGGTGAAGTTGGGCTGAGCCACTCGCCCAAGCCTTCTTCTACTGCACTGAAGGCCATTTTGGCAAGAACACGCTTGCAATGCTGCCTAATTTCGGGGCTTGTTTGCCCCAAACCAGAAGGATTCTGTTCGGTGGCCCAAACTGGAACTTGAAGCAAATGGGCCGTTTTGGCCAAAACTTCTGCCCTGCGCCATACGGATTGCCCATCCTTCATGGCGGGTAACAACTTTTGTTGGTAATCGACCAAAACCAATTGGGAGGTTTCAACTTCTAATAGCATTGTGGGACCTTTGAGTCAGAAAATTTAAGTTGAATGGCTGAGAGCACCCAGCTTGAGTCCCACCAACAAGAGAAAGCATTAAACTCGGGCACTATGCGCCTGATTCTATGTGGACTCTTCCTAATCACAACAGCTGTTTGGGCAGCGCCGGGTGAAGACGACCTAGAGCGCATGATCAAGGAACGGGGTTTGGTATCGCAAGTCAGCGATCAAATGACGCAGCAAATTGGCAGCACTTTCAGTGGGCCTCTTCAGTCAGCTCGCAACACTTTCGGCGTCAAAGCATCCGAGCTCGTGATTCAAGCCATGGGCTTGCTAGGCGTGCCCTACAAACGAGGTGGTACATCAGAAGAAAAGGGGTTTGATTGCAGTGGCTTTGTGCGGCACATGTTTGAAAAATCTGTGGGCTTGGTTCTGCCACGCAGAGCCGAGGAGCAAGCCAAAGTTACCGAAGAAATCAATCGAAGCGATCTCAAACCTGGCGACCTCGTGTTCTTCAACACCATGAAGCGTACCTTCAGCCACGTGGGCATTTATGTGGGTGATGGCAAATTCATACACGCCCCCAGGCCAGGTAAAGATGTTCGCATTGATGACATGCGTGAAGCCTATTGGCAAAAGCGATTCAATGGGGCCAGACGCGTTGAGCCCGAAAAGCTTTCGGCTGACCCAGTGAAGAACTAAAACAACGCAAACATTTTGAACCCAAAAAAACCGCCCGAGGGCGGTTTTCAAACCTCATTCTGAGAAGGCTTATTTCTTGGAAGGTGGCAAGTCTGTGCAACTGCCATGCGCCACTTCAGCGGCCATGCCGATGCTCTCACCCAGCGTGGGGTGTGGGTGAATGGTCTTGCCAATGTCGATGGCATCTGCACCCATCTCAATGGCCAAAGCCACTTCACCAATCATGTCGCCTGCATGCGTGCCCACCATGCCGCCGCCCAAAATCTTGCCATGACCATGCGCTTCGGGTGAATCATCAAACAACAACTTGGTCACACCTTCATCGCGGCCGTTGGCAATGGCACGACCAGAAGCCGTCCAAGGGAACAGGCCCTTCTTGACTTTGATGCCTTGTGCCTTGGCTTGATCTTCTGTCAGCCCCACCCAGGCCACCTCGGGATCGGTATAAGCCACGCTGGGAATCACCCGAGCATTGAATGCACTGGCGGCCAACTCTTTGTTGCCTTGAATTTCACCCGCAATGACTTCTGCCGCAACATGGGCTTCGTGCACCGCTTTGTGCGCCAACATGGGTTGTCCCACGATGTCGCCAATGGCAAAAATATGAGGCACGTTGGTACGCATTTGGATGTCGACAGGGATGAAACCGCGATCCGTGACATTCACACCGGCTTTGTCGGCCGCTATCTTTTTGCCATTGGGTGTGCGACCCACAGCCTGCAAGACCAAATCGTATACCTGCGGCGCGGGGGCGGTCACGCCCTCCTCAGCCGATTCAAACGTTACCTCGATACCAGCCTTGGTGGCTTTGGCACCCACTGTTTTGGTTTTGAGCATGATGTTGTCAAAACGATGAGCATTCATTTTCTGCCAGACTTTGACCAAGTCGCGATCAGCACCTTGCATCAAACCATCCATCATCTCCACCACGTCCAAGCGAGCACCCAGCGTGCTGTAAACGGTGCCCATTTCTAAACCGATGATGCCGCCGCCCAGTATCAGCATTCGCTTGGGTATTTCTTTCAATTCCAAAGCGCCGGTACTGTCCACCACCCGAGGATCTTGGGGCATGAAAGGCAAGCGCACAGCTTGGCTTCCGGCAGCAATGATGCAGTTCTTGAATGAAATAACTTTCTTCACCCCTGTTTTTTCTTGACCTGTGCCAGCAGTTTCTTCGACCAACACATGATTGGCGCTGATGAATTCACCGACCCCGCGAACGGTGGTCACTTTGCGCATCTTCGCCATGGCAGCTAAACCGCCAGTCAATTTTCCGATCACTTTTTCTTTGTGAGTGCGCAACTTTCCAATGTCTAACTTAGGGGCACCAAAGTCAACGCCCAAATCGGCCATGTGGCTGACTTCGTCCATGACCGCAGCCACGTGCAACAGAGCTTTTGAGGGAATGCAACCCACGTTCAAGCAAACACCCCCCAAGGTGGCATATCGCTCTACGATCACAACTTTGAGACCTAAATCAGCCGCTCGAAATGCAGCTGAATAACCGCCAGGACCCGCACCCAACACCATTAAATCGCATTCAATGTCGACAGCACCGGTGTAGGCAGAAGCATTTGCATGGGGTGCAATCACCGAAGCAACTGAGGGCGTTGCGACTGTTTTGGCAGCTGGAGCGATGGCTTGAGACGCATTGGCAACAGCAGAAACGACAGCGTTGGGCAAAGCGTCTCCATCCAACACCAGTACCACGGAGCCTTGCTTGACCTTGTCACCCAATTTGACTTTCAGCTCTTTCACCACACCCGCTTGAGAACAAGGAATTTCCATGGAAGCCTTGTCCGACTCGACGGTGATCAAACTTTGTTCAGCCTTTACCACATCGCCCACTTTGACCAGCAACTCAATGACGGCCACTTCGTCAAAGTCGCCAATGTCCGGAACTTGGATATCAATCAATGCCATGGTTCAGCCTTTCAAAGCAACACACGGCGAAAGTCGCCAAGGATTTGACCCAAGAACGCATTGAAGCGAGCGGCTGCGGCACCATCGATCACGCGGTGATCCCAAGTCAGAGACAAGGGCAACATGAGGCGTGGCACAAACTGCTTGCCATCCCACACAGGTTCTTGTGTACTTTTGCAAACACCCAAAATGGCCACTTCCGGTGCGTTGATGATGGGCGTGAAATACTTGCCGCCAATCCCGCCTAAGCTGGAAATGGTGAAAGTTGCACCCGTCATTTCAGTCGGACTTAATTTGCCTTCACGTGCCTTTTTAGCCAACTCACCCATTTCCTGGCTGATTTGCAAGATGCCTTTCTTGTCGGCATCTTTGATGACAGGCACCATCAAACCGTTGGGCGTATCTGCTGCAAAGCCAATGTGCCAATAGTTTTTGTAGACGATGGCATCGCCATCCAAAGAGCTGTTGAACTCAGGGTATTTTTTCAGCGCAGCCACACACGCTTTGATCAAGAAGGCCAACATGGTGACCTTTACACCAGACTTTTCGTTTTCCTTGTTGGTTGACACGCGAAAGGCTTCTAAGTCAGTGATGTCGGCATCGTCGTGGTTGGTGACGGCCGGAATCATGATGGCATTGCGCAACAAGTTGGCGCCACTGATCTTTTTGATTCGACCCATTTCTTTGCGCTCAATGGGTCCGAATTTGGCGAAATCAATTTTGGGCCAAGGAATCAATCCCAAGGCAGCACCTTCGCTACCAGATGGTGCTTTTTCAGCTTGTGCTTTGGTTTGAGTGGCGCCCGCCATCACGGCTTTTGTAAATGCTTGAACGTCGTCTTGCGAGATACGGCCTTTAGGGCCATTGCCTTTGACTTCCTCCAAAGGCACTCCCAACTCGCGAGCAAATTTGCGAACTGAGGGCGATGCATGTGGCAAGCCAATTGTTGGAGCCCCGGGGTTGTGGGCCGGCGCCGCAATGCTGACGGCAGTCGCTGACGAGGTGGTCGAGACAACCGCAGCGACGGGCGATGCCACCACCATGGGCACTGAGGCTGCTGGTGCCGCAGAAGCTTGAGCCGAGCCGGAAACCATCGGGGCCACTGTTTGAGCAGCATCTGCGCCGCTGGCTTCCAACACCAAAACCACTGACCCTTGCTTGACCATGTCACCCAGCTTGACACGCAACTCCTTCACGACGCCCGCTGTTGAGGATGGAATTTCCATCGATGCTTTGTCCGACTCAACCGTTATCAATGATTGCTCGGCCTTGATGGTGTCACCCACCTTGACCATCAATTCAATGACAGCGACTTCATCGAAATCACCGATGTCTGGAACTTTGACTTCTACCAATGCCATGTGTGTCTCCAATGATTTTGATCAAGCGTACAAAGGATTGACCTTGTCGGTCTTGATGCCGTATTGCTTCAAAGCTTCCGCCACTTTGGCAACGGGCACCGCACCCTCCTCGCTCAAGGCTTTGAGTGCAGCCACAACGATGTAATGGCGGTTGATTTCAAAGTGCTCACGCAATTTGCTGCGGAAATCGCTTCGACCAAAACCGTCCGTTCCCAACACTTTGAAAGTGCGACCCTTGGGGATGAAAGAGCGTATTTGTTCCGCGTAGTTTTTCATATAGTCGGTGGAGGCGATCACGGGGCCGTCGTATTTGGTCAATTGCTGCGCAACAAAGGGCACACGAGGTGTCTCCAATGGGTGAAGCATGTTGAAGCGCTCTGCATCTTGGCCATCGCGCGTCAACTCGTTGAAGCTTGGGCAGCTCCAAACATCGGCGGCAATGCCCCAGTCTTTGGCGAGCAACGCTTGTGCAGCCAATGACTCTCGCAAAATGGTGCCAGAGCCCATCAACTGAACCCGTACTTTGTTCTTGCCGCCGGCTTTGCACAAGTACATGCCCTTGATGATTTGCTCTTCTGTACCAGCGGTCAAACCGGGCATGGCATAGTTTTCGTTCAGCAAAGTGATGTAGTAATACACGTTCTCTTGCTTTTCGACCATGCGCTTCAAACCATGGTGAAGAATGACACCCACCTCATGCGCAAAGGTCGGGTCGTAGCTGATGCAGTTGGGAATGGTGCCTGCCAAAATATGGCTGTGGCCATCTTCGTGCTGCAAGCCTTCACCGTTCAAAGTGGTGCGACCCGAGGTGCCACCCAACAGGAAACCCCGAGCCTGCATGTCGCCAGCAGCCCAAGCCAAATCGCCAATGCGCTGAAATCCAAACATGGAGTAGTACACATAGAAAGGCACCATGATGCGGTTGCTGGTGGAGTAGCTGGTGGCCGCGGCAATCCAGCTGGACATGCCGCCCGCTTCGTTGATGCCCTCTTGCAAAATTTGACCCGCTTTGTCTTCTTTGTAATACATCACTTGGTCTTTGTCGACCGGTGTGTATTGCTGACCTGCTGGGTTGTAAATGCCAACTTGGCGGAACAGGCCTTCCATGCCGAATGTACGGGCCTCATCGACCAAGATGGGCACCACCCGAGGGCCCAAAGCTTGATCGCGAAGCAGTTGCGTCAAGAAGCGAACATAGGCTTGTGTGGTTGAAATTTCGCGGCCTTCGGCCGTCGGCTCCAACACCGCTTTGAACGTCTGCAATTCAGGCACCGTAAAGCTCTCATCGGCCTTGGTACGGCGATGGGGCAAATAACCACCCAAGGCTTTACGACGCTCATGCAGGTACTGCATTTCTGGCGTGTCATCGGCTGGCTTGTAAAAGGGAATGTCAGACAATTGGCTGTCTGGAATAGGCAAGTTGAAACGATCTCTGAAAATTTTGATGTCTTCGTCAGTCAGTTTTTTAGTTTGGTGGACTGTGTTCTTGCCTTCGCCTGATTTGCCCATGCCAAAACCTTTCACGGTTTTGATGAGCAACACAGTCGGCTGACCCGTGTGATTCACCGCTTGGTGGTAAGCCGCGTAAACCTTTTTAGGATCATGACCACCTCGGCGCAAAGCCCAAATATCGTCATCCGTCATGTGCGAGACCATCTCAAGGGTGCGGGGATCACGGCCAAAGAAATGTTTGCGAACATAGGCGCCGTCATTGGCCTTGAAAGCTTGGTAATCACCGTCCAAAGTTTCCATCATGAGTTTGCGCAAGGCACCCTCTTTGTCCCGAGCCAACAGGCCGTCCCAGTCACTGCCCCACAACAACTTGATGACGTTCCAACCTGAGCCGCGGAACTCACCTTCAAGTTCTTGAACAATTTTGCCGTTGCCGCGCACGGGGCCATCCAAACGTTGCAGGTTGCAGTTCACCACAAAAATCAAGTTGTCCAGGTTTTCACGAGCGGCCAAACCAATGGCGCCCAGTGATTCCACTTCATCCATCTCACCATCGCCACAAAACACCCACACTTTGCGGTTCTCGGTGTTGGCAATGCCGCGAGCGTGCAGATACTTTAAAAATCGCGCTTGGTAGATGGCCATCAAGGGGCCTAAGCCCATCGATACCGTAGGAAACTGCCAGAACTCAGGCATTAATTTAGGATGGGGGT
>Ga0114973_10000241_pt1 | contig 39868 bp, 35 predicted proteins | sample M_140807_MF_Meta_FD_87025 | JGI IMG/M metagenome (GOLD analysis project Ga0114973, IMG submission 87025) | Freshwater microbial communities from Lake Montjoie, Canada to study carbon cycling - M_140807_MF_MetaG | ecosystem: Environmental > Aquatic > Freshwater > Lake | place: Lake Montjoie... | reverse complement strand
AGATTATATCGCCAAGCAAAAATAAATATGTCTTATCAATGCAAAATCTTAATGATCAGATGTATGAACTTATATCTGGAAATAGAAAAGAGATTGTAGACTATAAAGAATTTAACTTACCATTTACTGATGTTTCAGTGGAGTTTCCATATATCTACAAAGTTTGTGTTTTAGCATTTGAAGAAGAATATATTAAATTTTTAGTTGATATTGCAAACGAATTAAACCTTGAAGTTCCAGAAAATATTGTAAAGCAATTTAAAACCAAACTAGATAACTACAGAAATACATTTTCTCCAAAGTATGATAAATTTTATCAGATAAGAACATATTATGAACAGTTTGTTAGAACAAGTTAAACAAATCCCGCATCTGCCGATGCTGTTTAAGTTTGACGCAAGTCGAATTGAAAAAGAAATTAGAGATCTTCCCTATCCTCTAATGAGCTATAACGCAAATATGCAAAAAGCCCACAATCATAAAATTGTTGGGTGGAATAATTTGGCTCTTTATAGTCTTGATGGAAGTATATTTTGTAGTACAGAGGAAGGTGATGGAGGACCAGAATTAGAAAAGAATTTTGGTAAATTTCAAAAAACTGGCTTATCAGAATATATGCCCTATACCTATATGGTTTTAGAAAAACTAGGTGCTGGTAAGTCAATGGTTAGAATTGAAGAGGTTATGCCGAATACTATTATAGGTTGGCATAGCCATGTGTTTGAGTTTCACCAACCAGAGAACATATTAATAGTTCAGCTTCCTATTTCTATACCAGAAGGGTTTAAGAATTCCGTTGTAGATTATAGAAAATATAGAGGATCAGATTTTACTTTAGAACCAATCGTCTCGTATGACTCTAAATATACTAATGGAACTCCTTATATTTTTAACTCTTATCACTATCATAATGTGTTTAATTACAGCGATAAACCAGCTTTAATGATACGATTTTTTGTAGATATAAACGACTTAACTTTAATTGACGAAGCGATAAGGTGTCACTCAGGAAACCTATTAGTAGGTTGACTAAATAATAAATAACATGTAGGCTTAAACCACAGGAATCTATAAATGGCAACTGCATTAACGACTAGAAGTACGGCAGGTACTGGGGCAACTGTAAAGGGAACTCCTCTAACCAACGCTGAAATTGATAATAACTTTCTAAGTCTAAACACAAATAAATTAGAACTTGGTAATAATCTTAGTGATCTACAATCTGCAACAACTGCAAGAACTAATCTAGGATTGGGTTCCATTGCAACTCAAGAGTCTAGTTCTGTAACTATTACTGGTGGATCTATCTCTGGTATTACTGACTTAGCAATTGCCGATGGCGGTACTGGTGCTTCTAGCGCTGAAGGTGCTAGAGTGACTCTTGGTTTAGAAATTGGTGTTAACGTACAAGCATATGATGTCGATTTGGCTGCCCTTGCTGGATTATCAACCAATGGTATTACTGTTAGAACTGGTAATGGTGGTATATCAACTAGAACGATTACTGCAGGAAATGGTATTTCTGTAACAAGTGGTGATGGTGTTTCTGCAAACCCAACTATTGCAAACACTGGTGTGTTATCGTTTAATGGTCAAACTGGTACTGTGGTTTCTTCTGGTGCGATTGGTGGTGGATCAGATAGTATTTTCTTCTTAAATGATCTTACTATCTTCCAAGATTATACTATCCCTCTAAATAAAAATGCTATGACAGCTGGACCGATTAGTATTGCTGATGGAAAAACAGTTACAATTCAGGACGGATCTACTTGGACAATCGTATAAAGATTATATAATGACTACTCTTAATGTTGACACGTGGAAAGCCTTAGACGATACATCTTATAATAGATGTCTTCAAACCGCAACTGGACTGCAGTCTTCTATCTTTCAGATTGCATCTTCTGGAACATCTAATAATTTTTATGATTGTAATATTTCAGTCACTATAACATCTAAAAAAGCTAATAGTAAATTCTTCTTAATGTCTGATATTACTGGATATATTCAAGCAACAGACTGTGCTTGTAATACTGGATTCGCAAGAACAATTGGGGGAACTAGAACTCTTGTTCTGGGTGTTAATGGAACTGGTAGTGATAGTTGGGTTGGTTTTGGCAATAGTTCTGCATGGGGTAATGCTACTTCATACAATATAATGAGAACTTTCTTAGATACACCCAATGTCGCTGCGGGAACTAGTATTACGTATAATGTAACGTATGCTACAATTTCAGCATCTACAGGACATCACACTGTAGGATGGACTACCCACACCCCACATAATAAAATTATCGTTCTTGAAATAGAGGCATAAAATAATATCATGAGTATAGTAAAAGCAGACAATTGGGCAAATTCTACGGGCGAAACGTACAATACAATTTTACAGTTAGCTCAAGGCACATCAACTACAACATTCTCTGTAACAAACCCGAATGGACTTTATTCAGAGACTCCATTAAATGTTACTATTACTACAAAAAAAGCTAATAGTAGATTCTATATTATATGCAGTCAACAGTGTTATAGTACTAATTTCAGCAATGGTTGGAATATTGCTTTTACTAGAAAAATTGGTTTAGGCGCAGATGTCTTTATCACTGGTAGATCTGGTGTTGCTGCTGGTAGTGATAGCGACGCATGGATGGGGTTTGGACACAATAGTAATTTAACATCATCAAGTTGGACTAGAACAAGAACTGCATTTGACGATCCAGGACAACCGAAAGGGACATCTTTAACTTATAAACTTTGGTTTGGTGGATGGACATCTTCTGGTACTGGATGGTCACATTATCCAGGTTATAATCAAACTTCCAGAATTCACGTTATGGAGATCGCAGCGTGAGTACGCTAAAAGCAAATAAATTAACAGCAAGAGATGGTTCTGTTTATCAGAATATTTTGCAAGTAAAGTCTCAGCAGTATACTACATCATTTACTGTAACAGATCCTGGCGGTGCATACATTCAGACACCACTTAGTATCACAATTAATCCATTGAGTGATAATAGTAAATTTTTAGCCGTAGCTGATCTTCAAGGATATGTATCAGCTGGTGCTACTAATGGATGGAATGTAGGTATCTGGGGTCGCACGGGTATGACTGGTGTCACTAATGCGGTAAGTAATGTTCCAGGTGCTGATGACAGTGCACAGTATGCATTTACTATGAACGCTGGTTTATCTAGTAGTGATACATGGATGGGGTTTGCACATAATTCTGGTATTAGTACTATAAGTTGGTCCAGAACTAGATCTGTCTTATACAGTCCAGGTCTAGCCAAAGGCACTCCATTTACTATGACTGTTGTGCTAGGTGGATGGACTTCTGCTGGCACTATTAGTATGGGTCACGGTACTTACCCCAACAATAATAAAATTACAGTTTTTGAAATCGCAACTTAAGGATATAATATGTTTATTAAACCAAATTTTTCAGCTAATGCACTATCAAATTTAATCCAACCTGCAGGTGCTGGTTTTTCCATGACAGGTGAAGACTTTACTTGGGAACCAGTGTTGGATTTCAGTGGTAACCCGACTGCAGTTAACAAAATCGCAAACGTAAATTTGTTTGATACTTCAACAGTTATTCCAACAAAGGCAGCATTAGAAGCTGAGATCGTTAGATTAGAAGCTGAATGGGAATCAACTGAATATCAAAGATTGCGTAAACAACAATACCCATCGTGGGAAGTTCTTGCAGACGCAGTTTATTGGCAAGAAAAAGGTGATAGTACTAAGATGACTGCATATCTTGCAGCAGTCGAGGCAGTGAAAGTGGCATATCCAAAGGACTAACCGATGCCTTCATACGCAAAAATTGATAAATGGACTACTCCCAGCGGTAGCACAAACAGTGCTATTGTTCAAGTAGTGCAATTTAATGATGGTGGCACTGTTTGGGCTCAGGCACTGGCCAATGGAACTACATGGTATAATGTTCCTGGTTTTCAATCAACTATTACACTAAAGTATCCAGACAGCAAAGTTTTAGTTATGATGGATATGCATTTTGGTTCTACGTATTGGGAAATACAAGGAAGGCTTACTAGAAATGGGCAACCGATTGCTCTTGGAACACCACGAGAAGCTAGACAAGCGTGTTCTTTTAACTGCAATGGATACAACTATAATGGTACAGCCACATACTCTCAATATGATTGGTATACACATTCAATTAAATACCTTGATACTCCTCAGATTGCCATGAACTCTAATAATACATATACTTACGGTATTAAATTAAACGGATATAGCACAAACACGATTTATATGAATCGTCCAGCTTATAGTAACTTCGACTCAGACTATTGGTCATCGCCAATTTCTACCATTACATTATTGGAAATCGCACAATGACATCTTATGCAAAATTTGATAAATGGTTAACTACTAATGGTAGTGCAAGAAATGTAGTAATACAGACTGTCGAGTATTTCAAAACATCTTCAATGACAATTGCATGCGCAAGCGGTGGTACGTTTTATGACGTGTCTGGTTTCTTAGCCAGCATCACGCCAAAATATGCAGACAGTAAAGTTTTATTAATGTGCACATTAAACTGGGCATCTGCTTATTGGGAACATGCCGCTAGATTCACACGCAACGGCACTGTAATTGGTGTGGGTAGCAGACCATCTCCCTACATTTCCACTTCTCCACAGGCAGGTTTTTGTAACAATAAAGGTATGGTAAACGACCAAGGCAAAAATAATGTATATTCTAGCGGTTATACATTCCTAGATTCTCCAGGAAGTACAACTGCTCAGACATATCAATTACAAGTTTCTAGCTATAATGGTAACAATGTCTACCTCAATCGTTCACATTACTATACAAATAGCGCAAGTTATGAAGCCAGCAAAGTCTGTTCACTAATCTTAATGGAGATTCAACAATAATGACTTCTCAACTGGGATTTGATAAATGGCAGTCAACTGATGGTGTAAATAGAAATACTGTAGTACAAACACTACAATTTCATTATACTGATCGTTGGTCGCAGGCACAGAGTGGAACCACATGGTATGATACTCCGATTCTTTTGAGTATAACACCAAGGTTTGCAAATAGTAAAATTATTGGTTCACTGACTGGAGTGTTTGGTACTGATTACTGGGAACTTAAAGGTAGAATTATTAGAAATGGAACAACACCAGTTGGGATAGGTGATCTAGAAGGCAGCAGACCCCAAGCAGGTTGGAGTATGATTTACTATGATTACGGTTCTCGCAGCCAACATGATACATATAACATAACTTATAATTTTTCAGACAGTCCAAATTCGACAAGTGCTGTTACGTACAGACTTCAGCTAAACGGGTTTTCAAGTTATACATTTAACATCAATGGCTTTTATTCAAATAATAATAACTTGGATTATGATGGATGTCCAACAACACAACTCACTATAATGGAGATTACACAATGATTGATTTAGCATTAGCAAAATTACGACCAGGATCTGTTTGGTCCGTAACAGGTGATACATATGAGGGTATCGACTGGCAAGATAAAGTTCAGACAAAACCAACAAAGGTAGAAGTAGAAGCTGCAGTTACAGTTATCAAAGCAGAGTTTGAAGCCAAACGCTATCAGAAACTTCGTGAGAGAGAATACCCAGACTTTAGGCAATATCTAGATGGTCTAGTCAAAGGTGATGAAACTCAAATGCAAGCATATATTGATGCTTGCAATGCAGTAAAACTTAAATACCCAAAGCCAGAGTAAACAATTATGCCAATAGTATTGTCATCCACTGCTGGTAGAACTGGAATTGCTCCTAACGCATTTAGATCCAAAGCACCGCTTCAAATGGCACTTGGATATAATGAATGGCGAGGTACAAGAACATTCCCAGCACGTTCACAGTATGAAGAAGTTCCAGGACAACTTAGAGCGTATATTAAACCCTTGGCACTTGGTAATACTATTATGATTCGTGCTCACTTGTTCTGGGGTGGATGGTACGGAACTAACAGTGTAGACGTTGCTGCAAACTTTAGAGTTTACAAGTCTTATGATGATGGCTTTAACTGGATCGCTGCTGGTAACTATGGGACAGCTGCCCCAGTTGCTGCTGCAAACTGCGCAACTGGTTATTATCGTTATAACTTGGGCGATACAAATGCTTCTATTGAGGATGATCAGATTTTAATTAGCGATACTGTTACTTCTCTACAACCAACTATCTACGCTATTCACTGGGCATGTGGATACGAAGCGAGTAGCAGAACATTATATTGGAACATTCCAGTTAACTGGGGTAATGCATATAACTACACTAGTACTCATACTTGCACTATTGAGGTTACAGAGATTAAGGCATAAACATGGCACTTTCAATATTAGGAAATAGTTCTAACGCAATCCCAAACTCAGCGTTTATTAGCGGAGCCATCGTTAACAGTGCTGTTGGATATAATGTATCAGTAAGTTCAAAAGTATTTACTTCATATAACGTATACGAAGAAGTTCCAGGACAACTTAGAGCTACTATTACTCCAAAAGCTGTTGGTAATATTATGGTTCTTCATGCTCACTTACATTGGGGAGGATGGACCAGAAGCACCGATGTTTGCGCTAACTTTAGAGTTCGTAAGTCATATGATAATGGATCTACTTGGCTAGAAGTTGGTCCGAGCCAAATTAGTAGCAGTTCATATATTACAGGATCTGCTGCTGGATATGCTCCCGCAGCTGGTCATACAGGTTGTTATAAGTATAACAAAGGTGATGGTAATTACAGCAATGAAAAAGATAGTCTTTTAGTTCATGATGTGGTGACTAATGCTGTGTCAACAATTTACGCTGTTCATTGGGGTTGTGGATATGCCCCAACTAGTAGAACGATTTACTGGAATAGAGGCAGCAATTTTGGTTCAAATTTATACAATCCAGCTCATACATGCACTTTAACAGCAACAGAGGTTAAACGATAATGCCAGTGACTATTACAGGTTCATCTGTGGGTTTATTACCAGGAGCATTTTCTTCTGGTACAATCTTGCAATCTACCTCAGGATATAATAATACATCTGCAACTAAAGTATTTTCTGGTGATGGTGTATACGAAGAAGTTCCAGGAAACTTAAGAACTACCATAACTCCATTAGGAGTCGGTAATACTATGGTAATTTCTGCTCACTTGTATTGGGGTGGGTCATATGGAACAACCAACGATATTGCTACTTTGTTTAAAGTTTATAAGTCTACCAATAGCGGAAGTACTTGGAGTTTAGCTGGAAATTATTCTACACAACACGCATCGGCTGCTGCAAATGTAGCTACTGGTCACTATACTTACAACTGGGGTGATTCTAACGCATCAACATTTAATGATCACATTTTGATTCATGAAACTATTGCCTCTACATCTCAAACAATTTACGCTATTCATTGGGCTTCTGGATATAGTGCCAGTGGTGCCAGAACTTTTTACTGGAATAGATCAGTAAATACAGGTAACGATTATAACCCAGTACACGTTTGCACAATTCAAACATACGAAGTTAAAGCATAAGGAAAAAAAATAAATGAGAATCGAACAAAAACAAATCGAAGTAACTGACGCATTAATCTCTTTAATGAATAAGGCTGATGAATCTTGGGGATTTTCGTGTAGTGCAGTAAATCTTCCTACTACAGAAGCAGAATACCTAGCTTCTGTGCACTTTGATGGTGGAGAACTAAAGGCTACATGGCCAGAAGTTCAAGCTGAAATTGTATTACTACAGGAAAAATTCCAAGCCAAACAATATCAATACGATCGCCTAAATGAGTATCCTTCCTTAGCTGATCAGTTAGATACAATTTTTCATGGAGGGATTGATGCTTGGAAAGCTGAAATCCAAACAATCAAAGATAAGTACCCCAAAATATAAACAAAACCCTATTCGGAGGGTTTTTGTTATTGTATGTTGCAGTCTCTGGTATTATAAATAAGAAGTATATAAATTTATCGGATTCCAGAATGGCAACTATTAGTAATCTTTATGTAGACGCTGGGGCGACATACAGTAATATTATCACTGTAACGTCTTCTAATGGGGCAGCACTCAATCTAACTGGGTATACTGTCGCTTCCCAAATGAGAAAGTCCTATTCTTCTAGTACAGTTTATGCATTCACAGCTAGTGTTTATGATGCTCCAAATGGAAAACTCCGACTACAATTAACTTCTAACCAATCTGAAGCAATCCCCGCAGGAAGATGGTTATATGATGTCGAGATAACTTCGTCAACTGGCTCAAAAACAAGAGTTATAGAAGGTATCGTTACAGTAAATCCTCAAATTACTCAGATATAAACATAACATGACAGAAACAACAGCAGTCGTATATGAAGAAGGAACATTACTTGCTTCGACAAATTTATCAAATCCAGTATCAGTTGAATCGATGGCAGCTATTGCAAATGTTGATATCACTACAAATGGTCAGTTGAATGGGTCAGTGCTAGTTTATAATACGGCAACAAATAAATGGACAGCCACCAGAACACTCGATGCACAAGATGTAACTGGTGGACAATATTAAATCGGAGAAATAAAAATGGCATCAATAATTAGAATTAAGCGTTCGCCAACATCAGGAAATCCAAGTGTACTGGGTGCTGGTGAATTAGCGTATTCAGCTTTAGCGGGCACACAGTCCAATGGTGGTGATCGTTTATATGTTGGTTTCGGCACAGAAACTGCTGGCGATGCAGCAAATCACTTTGTTATCGGTGGTAAATATTTCACGGATATGTTGGATCATGTTCAGGGAACTAATACTGCTAGTTCTGCTCTTATTACAGATGCAAGCGGTAAGATTGATGTTCTTAAAACAACAAACTTACAAATTGGTGGCTCTGGTGTAACAAACTATATTCAGTCTACTGATACGAATGGTAACATTGTTCTAGATCCAAACGGAACTGGTTATGTTTCTATTGTTGGAACTAATGCATTAGTTATCCCAGTTGGAACAACTCTTCAACAAGGTCCAGCTGTTACTGGTGCGCTTCGTTTTAACAGCGATACTAGTTCGTTTGAGGGTTATGGTGGTTCTGCTTGGGGATCATTGGGTGGAGTTCGTTCTGCTGATGGTCTAACATTTATTCGAGCAGAAACTTCTGCTGGTAATTCGAATGGTGAATTAGAGTTTTTTGCTGAAGATGCAGCTGGTACTACTGCAACTAAGTATGCTGGTTTAAACAGAACTCGTTTAGCAGTTATTCCAACTACTACTTCAACTAGCACAAGCTCTGGTGCTCTTACTGTTGCTGGTGGCGTTGGTATTGCAGAAAACTTGTGGATTGGTGGTACTGCTAACGTAGCTGGTGCGACAACTCTTCAGGCTGCATTGACTTATGGTGGCGTCACTTTAAGCAATGCTGTTACTGGTACTGGTAATATGGTACTAAGTGTTTCTCCAACATTCACTGGTACTATCGTTGCTCCAAATGCAAATAGTATCTCTGTTGGAACTCCTACTCTTGGAACATTAACTGGTGCTGCAACATTCAGCACTTCAACTAGCGTAACGGATGGAATCGCTGTGTTAAATCAAGTACTAAGTAAACTCGTTCCTTCACAACCAGTATCATTCCCTAACTCTGTTTCGTTGACGATTTCTGGTTTAACTTCTTATCGTATTGCTGTTGCTCAAGCATCTCAAGCACTTAATGGTAATACTGGTTTACAAGTTGCTGCTGGTTCTACTGTTTCTACGCTAAGAGCATCTACTTTCTCTACTAACACTTTTACTACTCAAGGTCCAGGAGATTCTGGAACAATTGGTGTTTATAGAAATACTTCTTTAACAGCAAGCCATGTATTAACTGTTGGTAATACAACAGCCACTGTTGTTACTGCTTCAGTTACTGCCACTACTAACGCAAGCGCAGTAGTAACTATGACTGCAACTGCTGGTGTTATTCAGGCAGGACATAAGTTTTTGGCTTCTGGTACTGGCTTCGGCGGTTTGACTTCTGGCGCTTACTACTATGTTGTGTCTGTTGCTGGGACTCAAGTAACATTAAAATTATACGATAATACTAATGGTGGTTCAATTGGCGCAAACTTCAGCGCATCTTCCACTGCCACTGGTACTATGACATTCACTGCGCAAGGTGATGCTGGCACAACAACTACAAGCAATACTTCTTTAGTTATTGCCAACAACCTTGCTTATCCAACTGGAACTCCAGGATTCTGGGAAACTATTGATATCTCAGCAAGTGGTACTGCAGTATCTGCTGGTTGGAACACTGCTCAAATTCAACATAGTGGTGCGAGCAATACTAACATTGCTGCTTGGTACTATGACTCAAGTGCTCCAGGCACTCCTGTTGTTACTCCAACTGCTATTACTGCGCCTGCTTCTCCTACTTACAAATATAGTAGTACTGTTCCTCACTATGATGGTAGTGCTGCTAATGCGTTTACACTGTCAGCAACTGCTACTCGTTTGAGTGGTGACTGCTATCCAACTTCTGACACTTTCGCGACTGGTACTGCTGGTGGCGCATTTGCTGCCCCTGCTTCAGTAACATACTCTGGTGCCAGCGTTTCTACTCCTCTAGCAGCTAACTTATATGTTGCTTCTGGTAGCGCAACGATTCCTACTACTTCACAGATTATTACTGGTTTCGGTTCTAGTTCAACTGGTCCATCTTTAGTTGTAGCAAACAGTTATGCTAACGGAACTGGCGTATTTACTTCTACTCTAGCAGCTACTGTTCTTTATAAATCTACAACAGTTGGTACTGCTTCTGTTCTTGATGAAGGTAGTATTTACTTTGCCAGCGCAGTTGGTGGTTCAACTACTGCTGGCTATCGTGTTCCAAACCCAGGATCTGCTGATACTCCTGCGTTTACTGCTGGTCAGACTGCGTTCAATAGCCAGTCAGGAACTCTACAAACCTACGATGCCAAAGTTGTAGCAAACGTACTTAAATATGATGTAACCAATTATGCCACTGGATATTTACCAGCTGGTCCTAATTTCTCTGCCCATGGAGCCAATCAATATTTCACTTTTGTGTTTGTTAGAACTGGCGTATCCAAATTTAATATTTCATATACCACTTCGTCTGGAATTGCTGGTATGTGGGTTGCAATGCCAGGAACTGGCGGAACAAGCGGAACAACTTCTACACTTAACAAGTGGTTAAGTATGGGTATCGATAACTCTTTAGCTGATGGTGCTGCTCTTGGTGGTAACATTAACTTGGCAGGAACTGGTGCACAATCAGTAAACGCTTCTTTCGGTACATTGAGTTCTACTAATGCAACTAATAATGAAATTTGGGTCAGAATCAAGTTAACAAGCGGACAATCAATTTCTGCTTTAGCCCTTGGTGCCTCTACTAATTAAAATAATAGGAATAACAAATGGCAATCTCAGACTCAATAAAAACGGACTTATTATATAAGAAGCTGTTTGGTGTCACAAAGACTGACACAGCAGCAAATAAGAGCCCATCAAACGAAGCGACTGCAAGCCCATTCTTAAATCGTGGCGATAAAACTTGGACTCAAGCCAGTTTAATTCCAACAACTGCTGCTGCAGTTACTGGTGTTGTTCAAGCATATACTTCTACTGCTAAAGTAGAAACTACTGGTGATGCGACTACCACTAAAATTGGTGGTGTTGCTTATCCTACTTGGAACACTGGTTTAACTGATTGGATACCACCTGAATTCGACACAGCCAATGTCTCAAACACTTATCGTGTTCAGGTTTACTACGGTAACTCTGGTGTTTCTAATCCTGCTTCTTCTGGTGGTACTCAGATTTTCGCTGACGGATCTGGTGGTTCTGGCGAATGGTATTTCGATTATCAGTCTGGTGTACTAAACTTTATCGGTGGTACGCTACCGACTGGTATGACTGGTTCAAGCGTAATCTACATTTATGGTTATCGCTACATAGGAACAAGAGGTTTTGCTGGTTCTACTCTTCCAGTTAATAATCTTAGAACTGCTTATACAACTACTGCAACTGCAGCTGGTACTACTACTCTAACGGCATCAAGTACTCAAACACAAGCATTTACTGGTTCCACAACCCAAACTGTTGTTCTTCCTGTTGCCAGCACATTAGTTGTTGGTGATGAATACTTTATTGAGAACAATAGCACTGGTAACCTTACAGTAAACTCTTCTGGTGGTAACTTAGTCGCAACAGTTCTTCCTGGAACTACAGTTTCTATTGTATGTATTCTTGCTTCTGGTACTACTGCTGCATCTTGGGATTCTGAGTATACTGGTTTTGCTACAGCAACTGGTACTGGTTCAGTTGTTCTTGCTACAAGCCCAACTCTAGTAACTCCAACACTTGGTGTTGCTTCTGCTACCTCAATCAATAAAGTAACAATTACTGCTCCAGCAACTGGTTCTACTCTAACTATTGCTGATGGTAAAACATTAACAGCAAGCAATTCTTTAACATTTACTGGTACAGATGCGACTTCCTTCGCATTTCCAGGATCAAGCGATACTGTTGTTACATTAGCTGCTAGTCAAACATTAACAAATAAAACATTAACTAGTCCAACATTAACAACCCCATCATTGGGAGTTGCCACTGCCACTAGCATTAACAAGGTAGCATTTACTGCTCCTGCCACTGGCTCGACTTTAACTATTGCCGATGGCAAAACATTAACAGCAAGTAATTCGCTGACTTTTACTGGCACTGATGCTACTTCTTTTGCGTTTCCAGGAACTAGCGATACTGTTGTAACTCTTACAGCTACTCAAACATTAACAAATAAAACATTAACTACACCTAATATTGGTGCTGCGACAGCAACTAGTATTACAGGCACTATTGGTAATCTTTCTATCACTGCCTTCGCTGGCAATAATAGTGTTAGTTTAGTTCCAACAGGAACTGGTACTGTTGATGTTAATAGTAAAAGAATTACTTCTGTTGCTGATCCTACTCAAGCGCAAGATGCTGCAACTAAAGCGTATGTCGACTCATTATCTAATGGTCTTGATGTTAAGCAATCTGTTCGTGCTGCTTCTACTGCTGCACTAACTGCAACATACTCAAATGGTACTGGTGGTGTTGGTGCTACTCTTACTAATGCTGGCACTCAGGCTGCTTTTGCTCTGGATAGCATTAACCTATCTTCTGGTGATCGTGTTCTTATTAAAGACCAAGCAGCTGGTTTACAAAATGGTGTGTATACTGTTACGACAGTTGGTTCAGGTTCTGTTAACTGGGTACTTACTCGTGCCACTGACTTTGACAATAGTCCAGGAACTGAAGTTGGTCCAGGTGTGTTCTTCTTTGTTGAAGAAGGTACTACTCAGCAAGATAATGGTTATGTAGTTTCTACTGATAGCGCAATTACTATCGGTACTACTGCTATTGTATTCAGCCAGTTCTCTGGCGCAGGTCAAATTACTGCTGGTGCTGGTTTAACTAAGACTGGTAATACGCTTGATGTTGTTGGTACTGCTAATAGAATTAGTGTTGCAGCTGACGCTATTGACATCTCTACAAGTTATGTTGGTCAGACATCTATCACTACTCTTGGTACTATCGCAACTGGTACTTGGCAAGGTACATTAATTGGTGCTACTTATGGTGGTACTGGCGTAAACAACGGATCTAGCACTATTACACTTGGTGGTAGTTTAAGCACTATCGGTGCATATACTATTGCGTTAACTGCAACTGCCAATACTACATTAACATTACCAACAACTGGTACTCTTGCTACTTTAGCAGGAACTGAAACATTTACCAACAAGACTTTAACTTCTCCAATTATTAGTAGCATTTCTAATACTGGTACATTAACTTTACCAACTTCTACTGATACTTTAGTTGGTCGTGCCACTACTGATACTTTAACTAACAAGACTTTAACATCACCAACTATTAATTCTGGTGCATTGTCTGGAACATTTAGTGGTACTGCAACACTGTCTGGTGTTATCACGTTATCAAATACTACTGATGCAACAAACACTACTACTGCTGGTGTTGTTATGTCTGGTGGTCTTGGTGTTGCTAAAACGATCTATGTTGGTTCAAACATTACTGGTGCTGGTGCAGCAACTTCTACTATCGATGGTTTTGCTATCGATGGTGGCACATATTAATATTAGATAAATACATTAGTCGTTGGGATTCTTATCCCAACTTAACCTTTTTAGGAAGATGAATGAGTAATCAAGTTCTACTCAAGAAGTCATCAGTTACTGCAAAAGTTCCACTGACGACTGACTTAGCATACGGTGAATTGGCATTAAACTATGCTGATGGTAAACTGTATTTTAAAGATTCTTCCAACGCAATTCAATCTTTTGCTTCCTTAACTGCGACAGCAACTGAAACAAATAAAACCTTTACAAGCCCAACACTTAACACTGCTACTGCCAATAATTTAACATTTACTGGTACGGTAACTGCTAATGGATCAGTTGGTACTAGTGGGCAATATTTACAATCTACTGCAACTGGTGTTCAATGGGCTACTGTTTCTGGTAGTGGCGCTGGTACTACTACAAATGCATTAACCATTGGTACTGGCTTATCTGGTACAAGTTTCAATGGTTCTTCTGCAGTAACAATTGCAATTGATTCAACAGTTGCTACATTAACTGGTTCTCAGACATTAACGAACAAAACTTTAACTAGCCCAACGATTAATAGTGGTGCAATGTCTGGAACATTTACTGGTGCACCAACTTTCTCAGATACAACAGCTTCTACTTCAAGCACAACTGGTGCAGTAAAAGTTGGTGGTGGATTGGGTGTTGTTGGTAACATTTATGTTGGCTCAGCAAGCAAAGTAGGTTTTGTAAATGCAAGTAATGTCAGCGCAGTTTATCAATATTACAATGCTGCTACAAATAGTTTAGATACAATTTTTGGGTAATAAATTAAATGGCTAATAGATACTGGGTTGGTGGCACAGGTACTTGGAACGGTACAAATACCACAAACTGGTCTGACTCATCAGGCGGGGCTACTGGTGCGTCTGTCCCAACATCTGCTGATAACGTATTCTTTGATGCCAACTCCAACACAGGTACTGGTGCTTTCACCGTAACGATGGCGACTGTTGCCGCTGTATGTGCTGATTTTGATGCGTCTGCCGTTGATGGAACAATGACGTTGACGGGGACTGTTGGTATTGATGTGTATGGTAGTTTGTTATGGCCAGCAACAAACTTTACACGTTCTTATTCAGGAACAACAACATTTAGAGCTACATCAACAGGAAAGACAATTAATTTAAACGGTAAAACTTTTGTAAGTTCAATTACTTTTGATGGTGTTGGTGGTGGATGGACATTTGAAAGCGCCATCACTACAGCAGCAAACTTTACATTAACTAATGGTTCAATAGATTTAGGTGGGTTTACTGCTACTGGTTTTAACTTTAGCTCAAACAATTCAAACACAAGAACATTAGCGTTTAATGGTGGAACTTATGTAATTACTGGAAGCGCAAGTGCAAGTGCTCAAACATTGTGGAACGTAGCAACTGCAACTAACTTAACAGTTACAGGAACACCAACAGTCAACGTCATAAACACTAGCACGAACTCTGGTTTTACAAGAACATTTACCCACGGAGGCACTGCTGGCGGCTCTGAACCAAATGCGGTCAACTTAAACATCCAAGCGGGTGATGTTGGCAGCCTTGTTTCTGTACAAGGGGTATATAAAAATTTAAACTTTACTGGTTGTTCAAGCACATTAAATAATAATGCTAGATTTATATGTGGGAACTTGATAATTGGCAGTGGCATGACGCTGACTGCTGGAACAAACGGAATTACATTTTCTGGTCAAAGTGGTACACAACAAATTACAAGTGCTGCATTAAATTTTGATTTTCCAATCAACTTTGGGTATTCATTTGCAACAACAGCCGCAACAGGGAATGGAACAACTGCAACATTAACATTTGCTACATCTACAAATTGTCCTGCTGTTGGTAGCACAATTATTGTGTCTGGTGTCACCCCTGCTGGATACAACGGAACTTATACCGTCACAGCAAGCACCAACACAACTGTTTCTTACTTGAACGCAACCACAGCCGCACAGACTGTTGCTGGAACTATTGTTAATGGCGGGTCAACTACTTACACATTGCAAGACGCTTTGAGTGTAGGAACTTCTACAAGTAGAACAATTACGTTAAATACAGGAACTCTAAATTTAAACAACTTCACGTTGACTAATTTTGGTTTGTGGGCATCAAACAATGCAAATACAAGAGCAATTGCATTTGGTACTGGCAATTACACCAACACGTATACAGTAGCAACGGCAACAGTTTGGGGTATGCAAACCGCAACAGGATTCACTTACACAGGAACTCCAACTGTTAACGTAACTGGAAATTCTACGGGAGCATTTACAAGAACTTTAGCTCATGGTAGTACTGCTGGAGCAACTGAAGCAAATTCAATAACTTTTAACATATCTGCTGGTAGCGATACTATTGCGATGGGTGGTGGTTTTTTGAATGTTAATTTAACTGGTTTTAGTGGAACATTTGGTCTTAGTGCTAGGTCAATTTATGGAAATTTAACTTTACCATCTGGATTGACTATTACAGCGGGTACTTCTACAACAACATTTGCATCAACCAGTGCAACTACAAGAACAATCACAACTAACAGCAATACTTTAGATTTTCCTGTGACATTCAATGGTGTTGGTGGATCATGGCAGTTACAAGATGCTTTGACTGTTGGAACAACAAGAACACTTAGCTTAAACAACGGTTCATTCAACTCAGGCAATCAATCAATTACCACGGGGTTGTTTAACTTTAGCAACGGCAACACAAAATCTTTATTGCTTGGAACATCTACTGTCACTATTACTGGCGGAACAAGTACATCAGGTTTTATTGGTTCAAATTCTGGAACGACATACGATGTTGTCAATTCAACCATTGTTTTTTCAAATACTGGTACTTTTGCTGGCGGTTCTGGCGGTGTGGGTGGAACGCAATTTGGCACAGTAACAATGTCTGCCGCAAGTGGAACTTTGTATTTGGGTACAACTGCAACGACAACAGCACGTTGCACAACCTTAAACAACACCGTATCCCCTTGCACAATTACCAATTCTTGTACAACCGCATTTACAGTTACCAATTTCAACGTCAACGGAACGGCAGGAAACCTAGTCGTTTTAAACAGTAATACGGCAGGAACGGCAAGGACAATCACAAAGGCAAGCGGTACTACAGACGTAGACTATCTGAACATACAAGATTCAACGGCTACGGGTGGAACATGGACCGCACACAGCTCGACCAATAGCGGTAATAATACAGGTTGGATATTTACTGTAGATGTAATAGGATCAAAAATTACATCAACTGGCATATTATCCATAGCTGGGTATTTTGATGAAGTTAGTTATAGTCCCGCATCATCTGGTGCTTACACCTACAACAATGGTGTGAGTACTAGTGTAAACAAGTTAAATTATAGTCAAGATTTTACAAACTGGAGTAAGAATGCTTCACCAAATGATTATACTGTCAGTGCTGACTCAACTGCCGCACCTGACGGATCAACCACAGCTGACCTTATAATCAAATCAACAGGTGTTGGCTCAAGTTCAGTTTGTTATAAACTTTTTACTGGAGCAATCAGTACAGCATATTGTGGTTCTATCTATTTGAAGGCGGGGGGATATTCTAAAGTTCAGGTAGTTTTTGGTAACACTGCATTTAATAGTACAAATTATGGTGGAAATTTTGATTTGGTTGCTGGAACTAATAATGCAATTCTAAATGGATCAACAGTAACTATTACTTCAGTGGGGAATGGCTGGTATAGAATCACTGTAACTGCCACGTCAGATGCGGATGGTGGAAATTATGTTTTTGCGATAACCCTACTAGATGCTAGTTATAGTGCCAATTTTGCTGGTAATGGTACTTCTGGAATTTATCTATGGGGAGCTCAAGTTGAATTAGGTTCCGCTGCAACCGCTTATGTGGCCACGGGGGCAACCACCAGCATCAACATCAACAACTTTGCACAACGTACCATTGCATCAGGTATAGAGTATGTGTCTGGTTCGTTTGATGAAGTCAGTTACAATCCTAATGGTGGTACTGGACAAATTGGGTATAACGGAACCGATACAACTACAAATAAACTTAAATATACTCAAGATTTTAGTAATGCTCTTTGGGTCAAGCAACAACTCAGCACGAGCATTGATGTAACGATTGATGCAACTACGGCACCAGATGGTTCACTAACAGCAGATAAATTAGCACAGAGTTCCACGGGTGGAACATATTATTCTGTATATCAAAATTTTACACCAACTGCAAGCACAAACTATACATATAGTATGTTTGTAAAAAATGCTGGAGGAACAGGCAGCATTAACCTGACCATTTACGATACTGTAAATGCACAATATGCTCAGTTCAATATCAGTACTGGTGTAGCAGGTGCGACTACCATAAATGGGGCTACCTTTACTTTAAATTCTAGGTCAATCACTAGTTATGGTAATGGCTGGTATAGGTGTGCTTTTAGTTTTAGTTCCAGCTTGAGTGGAAATTTTCAGTTCAAGGTAGACTTTGGGGTGTCGGGGGTTGGCACTGGTGTTTATCTATGGGGAGCTCAATTAGAGCAAGCACTGACTCCTACTGCTTATGTGGGAATGTTAGGCACAGGTGTCAACATCAACAACTTTGCTCGGCGAGTTGTTAGTACGGGTGTAGAATATGTTTCAGGTGAATTTGATGAATATACTGGTAATTTAGTGTAATAAATATAAGACTATGGCTAAACTACTATCTGGCACAAGAATATACGGATCGGCAACGATAGATACAACTTTATTGTTGGGGACATCTGCAATTTTTAATGGCTCAACATCAGGGACAACTACTGTCGTAGCCACTGCTGTTGCAGGGACTACTACTCTAACTCTGCCATCAGCAACTGATACTCTAATTGGTCGTAATACTACTGATACACTAACAAATAAAACAATTGCAGCTGGTTCAAATACTATCAGTGGATTGACTAATACCAATCTTTCTGGTACTGCTGGTATTACTAATGCTAATTTAGCCAATAGTTCTATTACTGTTGGTACTACCGCAATATCATTAGGTGCTTCTAGCACTACGTTAGATGGTCTTACATCTATTGATGCTACTTCTGGTTCTACTTCTTTCTTTGCTACGCCAACATCACCAGCATTGTTTGCTGCTGGTACTGCTGTTACTATTGGTGCAACTACTGGTACTACAACTGTTAGAAATGGTTTAGTTGTTACTGGTGATTTAACTGTTAATGGCACTACAACTACAATCAATTCAACAGTAACTTCTGTTGATGATATTGAATTCGAACTAGGTTCTGTTGCTACACCTACTGATATTACTGCAGCTGGCGGTGGTATTAGACTTAAAGGTGCAACTGATAAAACTATTAACTGGGGTGCAACTAATGGTTGGACTTCTTCAGAAGATTTTAATGTCGCTTCTGGTAAAATTTACAGAATTAATGGAACATCAGTTCTTTCTGGTACGACATTAGGTTCTGGTGTAACTGGTTCTTCATTAACTTCTGTTGGTACAATCACTTCTGGTACTTGGTCTGGATCTTTTGGTGCAGTTTCTGGTGCTAACTTAACATCGTTAACTGCTGGTAATCTTTCTGGTACTATTCCTTCAGCAGTTTTAGGCAACTCTACTGTTTATATTGGTACTACTGCTGTTGCATTAAATCGTTCCTCTGCTTCACTAGCTCTTACTGGTATTTCTAGTATCGATGGATCTGCTGCGACATTAACGACACCTCGTAGTATTTACGGTAATAACTTCGATGGTTCTGCAGGATTAACTGGAATTATTGCTTCCACATATGGTGGTACTGGAAACGGATTTACTAAATTTTCTGGTCCAACTACTGCTGAAAAAACATTTACTTTACCAGATGCAACAGCAACTATCCTTACATCTAATGATGCTGTAACTATTCTGCAAGGTGGTACTGGTCAAACTACTAAAACTGCCGCATTTGATGCGCTATCGCCTGCAACAACAAAAGGTGATTTGATTGCTTATGATGGAACAGATAATGTTAGATTAGCAGTTGGTACAGATACGTATGTCTTAACTGCAGATTCGACTACATCTACTGGTGTTAAATGGGCAGCTTCTGCGGGTGGTGGGGGTGGTGGCGGAACTACTACAAATGCATTAACCATTGGTACTGGTTTATCTGGTACAAGTTTTAATGGATCAGCTGCAGTCACTATTGCAATTGATTCTACTGTTGCCACTTTAACTGGTTCTCAGACTCTAACAAATAAAACATTAACATCACCTACTATTAATAGTGCTACTGAAAATAATGTAACATTTACAGGAACAGTTACTGCTGGTGGTGGTGTTGGTACAAATGGACAAGTTCTTACATCTACTGCAACTGGTGTTCAGTGGTCAACTGTTTCTGGTGGTGGCGGTGGATCTGTTACTACTACAGTGTTAAATGATATTTCAAATCTATTTGATTTTAGAACCTGCGTATTCCCATTAAGACTAGAACAAAGTGATATAACAAGTAGCAACTTTACAGACTCCAAAGACCTTGATGTTGTTATTAATGGTCTTAAATTAACTCCCTACGTGAAACAAATAACGTATCCATGGTTAACTCCATATGATTCACATAAAGGATTTAGAGCAGTGGCAACATCTACAGAGGCGAATGTTATTATTTACAATGCACCAGCAATAGGAGATTCTGCTTCCGTGACGATTATAAATAACTCGTCTAGTTTACAAACAAGAAAATACCCATATTCAGCTACAACGATAGCACTAGGAGATTAATTAAAATGGCAAAACATGTAATATCAGAAGCGTATGCATTCACACCTTCTACAAAAACTATTGTAGTAACTGGTAAAGCGATTCGACAAGAGCAATTATTATTGATTACAAACACTACCACAGGTACAGTAATCTATAACTTCTCAGATCCTTCTCTTGCCACGAATACCACAGTAACTGTATCTATAGATACAACTACAGGACAAGAAACTACAACCATAGTTCTTGCTTATAATACAGCTGCTATGTTGTCTACACATAAGTTATCAATTTTAACAGAAGAAACTTATCAAGAGATGGTGCCAGCAGAAACCTATAGGGATCCTGTTGATAAACTTCGTGTAAGCACGGGTCAAGCATTGATTGATACTGACTTTGAATATGGTCAGCAACCGACTAAGTGGGAAGGTTTGAATTTATTAAATAATCGCCCATCAGCTTTTAATGATGTTACTGCTCCATTGACAATTACAAACATTACCGCTTCAACTAGAACTGTTACTGTAACAACAACAGCGAATTTGACTGCTGGCACTCCAGTTTTTGTTCAAGGTACTCTAGATGATGCTAATGCTGGTGGTTGGTGGGTGGTTGAAACAACGTCAGGTTCGCAATTCACCTATACAGTAACAAATACTCCAGCCGCAACTCTTTATGATGCAAATAAAACATATGTTTATTCTGGAACATTCTTTACTGGTGCTGCAATTCCTGCTGGAACAAGTGCTATCTCTTTGAGTGGTTCAATCGCAACAGTAACAACAACTTATGCTCACGGGTTACGTGTTGGTGATAGTATCTATATTGTTGGTGCCACAGGTATGACAGGCACATTAAACAGTTCATGGGTTGTTGCGACAACACCAACAACAAACACATTTACTTTTGCTTGTACAGCAACAGGTACAATTACCACTGTATTAAACGCATCAATTTATCCACGTTCATTGGGTTATATACAACATCGTGCGTTTGATGGTGGTGTTCAATTTACCAACGTATCACCACAACATGGTTATCAGGTTATTAGACAAACACGTCGACAATTCCGCTATCAGTCTGGTAAAGCCATACAGTTCTCCACTGGTTCTATTATGAAACCAGCTTTAGCTGTTGATAATATAACCAGTTCTGGAACAACAGTTACAGTTACAACAAAATTCCCACATGGTATGTCTGTTGGTGCTCAGATTAGAGTTGTTGGTTGTACTGAAACTGCGTATAATGGAATTTTTACTGTTGTTACCGCACCAACGACATTGACATTTACATATACTGCTCTTTCTACACCTTCTGCAAGTCCAGCTACTGGTTTCCCACTAACAGTAAGTCCATATTCATGGTATGGATCCTCAAATCGTATTGGTTTATTTGACCAACAAAATGGTATATTCTTTGAATATGATGGCCAAACGATTTATTGCGTCAAACGAAGTAGTACTACTCAAATATCTGGTGCTGTGGCAGTGACTGCAGCTTCCAATTCTGTTGTTGGAACAAATACAAAATTTAGTTCGCAATTAAAACCTGGAGATTATGTCGTTATTCGTGGTATGAGTTATTTGGTTCAAACAATAACTTCTGATACACAAATGCACATCTATCCAGAATATAGAGGAACAACAACAACAAATTGTCAAGTAAGTAAAACAATTGACCAAAGATATGCTGGACCAAGTTTATCTGGTGTAGCTAATCAATGGAATATTGATAAAATGGATGGCACTGGTGCATCATCATATAACTTAGATTTAACTAAGATGCAGATGTTCTACATTGACTATACATGGTATGGTGCTGGTGGGGTTCGTTTTGGATTTAAGAACAATCGTGGTGAAGTGATTTACTGTCATCGTGTTCCAAACAATAACGTGAACACAGAAGCATATATGCGTTCTGGTAATTTGGTTGCACGTTATGAAACCAATACATTACCAATTAGAACTACCTTGGGAGCCACGTTAACTAGTGGTGCAACAGCGTCGATGACTGTTGCAGATACTACATTGTTTCCATCAGTGGGGACTCTATTAGTTTCCGCTGCAGCTGATACAACTGGTGCAATTGAATATATTTCTTATACTGGTAAAACTGCAACTACATTTACAGGGTTAACACGTAATGTTGTAAACTTGACTGGCCAAGGATTTACTTCTGGTGGTGGTACAGGTTCAGCAACCACATTTACATATTCTGCAACAGCACCTATTACTATTGAGTCTTATAGTCCTGCACAGGCATCAACAATCAGCCATTGGGGTTCTTCTGTTATTATGGATGGTCGTTATGATGATGATAAATCAGTACAATTTAACTTTGGTTTAAATGCACCTGTCTCTTTTACAACTGCAGGTACAAGATATGCAATGTTTAGTATTCGTTTGTCTCCATCAGTCGATAATGGCCAAACTGGTTTATTAGGTGCAAGAGAACTTATTAATCGTATGCAATTACAACCAACGGCTTGTGGTGCATATCCAACAGGTTCTGGTGTTAAGATTGACTTTATTTTAAATGGTCGTGTTTCTAGTTCTGCAAATGCTTTTGTTCCAGTGGGTGGATCAAGTCTTGCTCAATATTCTAATCATGGAACTGGCGCATCAATAACTGGTGGAGAGAACATCTTTACGTTCTTTGCACCTGCAGGTGGTTTTGAGACTGTTGACCTTCGCCAATTACGTGATTTGGGAACAAGTATTCTTGGTGGTGGAAATACATTATCTGTTCCAACTACTGCAAATAATATCTATCCAGATGGTCCAGATATTTTAACAGTGTGTGTAACTCCACTAACAGGTGCTGCAGCGACAGTTGCTCGTCTTAGCTGGACTGAAGCACAGGCTTAATAAATGTCTACCAGAAGTTACCCATTATTCACATCAAGCACTACTGAACCAGTAGGTGCTATTGCTGGTGATATTTGGCATAACCCTAGCACAAATAGTGTCAGACAAAGGGTATATCTTAACAATACTACCGCTGTTTGGAGAACACCTGGAGTTTCTCAAAATACAGTTACAGTTCCAAATGGTACTAGTATTACTCCAAATTGTGATACTAGTGATGTTGTTGCACAAATAAACACACAAGCTGTTGGAACATTAACGATTAATGCTCCAATAGGATCTCCAACTGATGGCCAAAAATTAGTTATAAGAATAAATTCCACAAATGTACAAACATTTGCATGGAATGCTATTTTTACAGGTTCATTTGATTTAAATTTACCTACTCTTACATCAGGTAGTAATAGAACAGATTATTTTGGTTTCATTTATAACTCAACTACTGGTAGATGGCATTTATTGGCTAAAAACTTTGGGTTCTAATAAAATTATAAGGAGAAAAATATGATAAAAATTGATTTTGAATTTGAATCACCATATGGTGCATTTCGTGATGCTTTACATTTAGCTGATGACCATACATTCACAGAAGATGAAATTGCAGCAATGAAGCAACAGCGATACGATAATTGGTGGGACATTGTTAATCAACCATCCACTGAAGAACAACCAACAGGGTAAAACATGGCAGACCGTTATTGGGTTGGTGGAACAGGTAATTGGGATACCACAAGTACAACTAACTGGTCTGCCACATCAGGTGGAACTGGTGGTGCTAGTGTGCCAACACTAAATGATGATGTGTATTTAGATGCTAACTCTGGTGTTGGTACCATAACAACAACTGCTAGTGTATCATGTAAATCTTTTTATTGTAATAATAAAAACACGGGAAAATATAGTGGAACGTTAGTATTGGGAACAGCTGCTTTTCAAAGTTTTAACTCATATGGTAACTTTATTTTAAGTTCTTCCATGACTCTTACTATGACCCAACTTGTATATCTTGTTATAGGTTCATCACCTGGTGGTATTTGGAATGTAGATTTTGCTGGCATCGCTTATGGCGCCTCGTATACTATCGCTCTGGGTAGTAGTACGAGTACCACTATTAATTTATTAAATGATATAACATATAGTGGAACTGGCACAGGAGTTCAGTTTGATATTAGTGCAACACTAATAACTAATAATTATAATGTTTACATGAAAGCTGATAATGGAAACGCATACGTTACTTTTAGTTTAAGTAATAACAGCAGACTTGGATCTAGTGTATTTACTGTTAGCACAAACACTGTACGAGTTTTAAACAATAGCGATGCGGTATGGGAATCTTCCACTATTTTAGTTAATAAAACTGCATACACGACGACTACGACCATAGATACCAGTCTTAGTGGTAATGGTGTTGCTAAGATTGGTAGATTAAAATGTCAAACTGATACTACAGTCACTGGTAATGTTACAATTGGTGCTTGCACGATAGTTGGACCATCAACTCCAACATCAACAATCCGAACTGTCAATTTCAATGCAGATGCTACTGGATATCCTATAATTAATGGAAACTTTTTTACTGAATCTACTGCAGGAAATAGACGTATATTTATTTCTTCTAGTAATTATGGATTAGGGCAAACGATTGCAGTTAATGGAACGACAAACTTAGTTGATGTTGATTTTCGTGACATTTATGTAGTTGGCAAATCAGCTCCTATAAGTGGAACTCGTATTGGTAATCGTGGAAATAATACAGGAATATCTTTCACTCCAGCTAAGAATGTATATTCTGTATATAATGGAACCGCTTCAGTTAGCTGGTATGATAACATATGGTCTGCCACATCAGGAGGGACTGTTAGTTTAGATAATTTTCCGTTGCCGCAAGATACTACAATAATACAAAATAACTCTCTCACTGGAATCTCATTAAATGCCGTTGCGGCTGGAAATTATATCGGTAGTATAGACATGTCTGCACGAACAAGTGCAATGTCAATCGCATTTAATTTTATAACAACTTGTTATGGAAATTGGACAAACGGAAGTGGAACAACATTAAGCGGAACTTTAGCACTTACATTCTCTGGTGGTGGAACACAAACTATTACCAGTGCAGGTAAAACATTTACTTGTCCAATTAATATAGACACATATGGTGGTACTGTTCAGCTTGCTGATGCATTAACTCTTGGTGCTGGAGGATTACAGTTAGGAGTAAATAACGGCACATTTGATACATTAAATAAAAACGTAACTTTTGGTGTTTTATCTTCTAGTAATTCTAATTTACGAACTATCAAACTCGGATCCAGTACAATTACAAATATAAATTCTGGTGCCAGTTATTCGTTAACAGATACAAGAAATTTGACTTTTGATGCAGGTACATCAACTATTCTTTTTACAGGTATATTACATACATTGGCTAGCGGAGGATTAACATTTTATAATGTATCTTTTACATCAGCATCATCAACCACACATGGTATTGAAGGTGTAAATACATTTAATAATTTGTCAGTTACATCACCGTCTGCTGGCATACATAATATTGTTTTTTCTGCAAACCAAACTATTAACGGAACATTAACTTGTGTTGGTGCATCTGCTGTAAGGCGTATCTATTTGCTCTCTAACACAATGAACACACAACGCAGATTAACAGTTAATTCTTTATCCTCAACAGACTGCGATTTTCGTGATATTGTTATCGCAGGCAACGCAGCAGGCTCATTTTATGTAAGAGCAGGAGATTGCGGTAACAACTCTGGAATTACATTTCCATCACCTAAAACTGTTTACTGGAACCTAGCTGGATTACAGAACTGGTCAGCAACAGGTTGGGCTACAAGTTCAGGTGGAACACCAGCCACAGCGAATTTTCCACTAGCGCAAGACACTGTGGTGTTTGATAACGCTGGAGCAGTGGGCACAATTTCGTTTGATTTCAGCTGGAATGTTGGCACTCTAGATATGTCAGCACGAACAAGTGCAATGTCAATTCAAATTAATAATTTAGTAATTGGTATTTACGGTGACTTAAAAAATGGAACTGGTGTTACTTGGTTAGGAAGCTTAGGAACTTTTTCATTTTCAAAAATTGGAACACAAACTATTACTAGTAATGGAACCGCTTTTGCTGGTGGAACTTTTTTAATGTTCAGACCAGGATCGTATGTGCAATTGGCAGATGCATTTACTTTTAACGGTAGTATATCATATGGTTCAGGTACATTTGATGCTGTTATATATAACGTATCAGTATCAGGCTTGAGTTGCGGCACAACTCCACTAGCGCCAAAATTAAAACTCGGGACGGCAACATGGACGTTAACTGGAACCACTAATACATTTTTTATTCAAGGAACGGCAGCAGTTGTAGAAGGTTCTGCAACAGTTGTGTTGTCAAATAATACAACTACATCACGAGATTTTGGTGGAAATGTTGGTGTATATATTCAAAAATTAATTATTGGAGGAGCAACTTCAACCTCAACCACTACAATCAATGGTGCAAACACGTTTGGTGAAATTGCGTCTACAAAGACAGTAGCACACACAATTGCATTTGGATTCAATGCGCAAACATTTGGAAAATGGTCAGTCACTGGTACGGCTGGTAACGTAGTAACAATTACAGGCTCAAGCGCTGCAAACGTAATTGCTGGTCCTGCTGTTACTGGTATTGATTATCTTGCAATGGGTTCGTGGGGTGTTTCTACTACTAGTCCAGGAGAGTTTTATGCTGGAGCTAATAGTACGGGCACTGCTGCAGCCCCTGTATTTAGAACAGCAGCGCCAGCACCTCGCACACTATATTGGGTAGGCGGTACAGGCAACTGGTCATCAACAACCAAGTGGGCTACATCGTCGGGTGGCGCATCTGGTGCAGCCATTCCAACGTCCCTTGATACGGTCACATTTGATTCAGCATCTAACGCTACAGCCTACACAGCAACAATTGACGCTGGTGTAACGATTGCTCGATGTGCCGCATTCACAGTGGCTGGACCAACATCAGGTAACGTGACTTGGGCTGGGTCTGTGCCTATTGCATTTCACGGTAATGTATCGTTTGCCGCCACAGGTATTACTAATAGCTATACAGGCACAATGAACTGGGCTGGTAACTCTAGTTACACGTTCACAACCAACGGATTGGCATTGTTAAGCCCAATAACAGTACTCGGTATTAATTCTACATGGACAATAGGTAGTGCGTTAAATACCACAAACGTCCTTACAGTAACATATGGTAATTTTAACACATCAGCAAGTAATTATAATATTATTGCTCTTCTTTTGTCGTCAAATAATAGTATGGTGCGTGGAATTTCATTAAATGGAAGTACATTCACTTCAACTGCAAGTGGTAATATAATTAATTTTGGAACAATAACAAATCTAACATTTAATGCTGGCACTTCTTTGATTGATATACTTGGAAATTCTTTGACGTTTGGTGGTGGTGGACTAACATTTTACAATGTTAGTATTACTGCTGGACTAGGTGCGGCAGGCGCTATTCAAGGCGCAAATATTTTTAACAATTTAACAATTACAGCACAAACTAACCTTGCTGCATGGCCATTAACATTCAATGCCAATCAAACCATTAATGGCACACTTACACTAAATGCTGGTACCGCTGCGGCTTACAGAACTCTCTTAGCTTCAGATACTATTGGTACACAACGTACATTGACCTGTGCTGCAATTAGTTCTGTAACGGATATTGACTTTAGAGATATTAATTTTGCAGGTGATATAACATTACCAGTTACTGGTACCCGTTTGGGTGATTGCAAAGGCAATAGTAACATCACTTTTGATGCAGGTAAAACGGTTTATTATGGACAGGCAGGATCAACTAGTTGGGGTACAGCAGGCTCGGGCTCATGGTCTGCTACATCAGGTGGTGCATTAAACGCAACTCAGTTTCCGTTGGCGCAAGACACTGCTGTATTTCCAGCAGCAACATATCCTGCTTCAGGATCAACAACATCAATCAACGCTGCATATAATATTGGCACAATTGATATGTCGTTGAGGACAACAAACACTATGACGTTAACGGTGTCGTCAGCACCAAATGTTTATGGAAATTGGATTACTGGTACAGGTATAACATTTTCTGGTACTAGTGTCGTTACTTTAGCTGGTCGTACTAGCCAAACTGTAACTAATGCAGGAAAAATTTGGTCAATGCCTACAATAATAAACAGTCCTGGCGGTTCTGTAACCTTACAAGACAGTTGGGCAACCTCATGTAATTTTTCAAGTCCAGTTCCAATGTCTTTTATTGCTGGAACATTTGATGCTAATGGATATAACGTAACATTTGCAACTACAATTAACAGTAATGCAGGTTTTAGTACGTCTGGTGCTTTAGCAAAAACATTAGCAATGGGATCTGGAACATGGACTTTTCCAGGTTCAGGTACAATGTGGACGAATACCGCCACAAATATTACAGTTACTGGTACAGGAACAATTAATTTAACAAGTTCTTCTGCAAAATCATTTGAGGGTAGCGGTTATTATTCAGGGATTACACTTAATCAAGGCGGTGCAGGTGCTTTAACTATTTCAGGTAGTAACACATTTAAAAACATTACTAATAGTTATAATGCAACAGGTGCAACTTCTATTGCCCTTGGTACAACCATACAAACTTTGAGTCAATTTACAGCTACAGGTGCTGCGGGCAAGTTATTGACTATTACAGGAACAGCAGCATCAACTCCTGCTACGTTAGTTTATACAGGGTCAGGATCAATTCCTACTATTGATTATGTTGTGCCTATTTTTATTAAAGCATATCCATTAACATCAACTTGGTCTGTTGGAGCAAACTCTATTAATGGTGGATCACTTGGATTAACATTTCCAACAGTAGTTAGTCAAAAACCATTAGGTAGTTTTATGACATTTTTCTAAATTGTTAGACTAATAAATAGAATATAAAGAGAGAATACTATGGCTGTTTCTACAAGAGATGGATTAAAACAATATGCATTAAGAGCATTGGGCGCACCTGTGCTTGAAATTAATGTGGACGATGATCAAATCGAAGATCGTATTGATGAGGCATTGGATTACTGGAAACTCTATCATTATGAGGGTGTAGAACAGATTTATCTTAAACAACAGATTCGTGCTTCTGAGATTGTTCTTACTACTTCTATTGCTGCAAATTTTCGTTTGGCAGAAAGAATTACTGGAGCAACCTCTGGTGCAACTGCTGAAGTTTGTCAAGAATCCAGCAGAACTTCTTCTGGAACATTATTACTAGTTAGAAATATATCTGGTACATTTACTGCTGGTGAAGTAATCACTGGTGGTAATTCTGGTACTACTGCAACTACTTCTACAATTACACTCCGTGAATATGATAATCGTTATATTGAAGTTCCAGATTATGTTTGGGGTGTCACAAAGATTCTATCTGCTGGTCAAGCATCGTCTTCAAAAAACATCTTCGATTTGCAGTATCAATTAAGATTAAATGACTTGTATGATTTAACATCTACTTCTTTAATCTACTACAAAACAGTTATGTCTCATTTGGCTCTATTAGATTTAGAGTTAAATGGTCATCAAGGATATAGATTTAATCGTTTGAATGGTCGTTTATACCTAGACGCAAATTGGGCAACTGATTTTATTCTTGGTGATTATATTATTGTACAATCTTATCGTGCAATGGATCCAACAACATGGTCTAAAGTTTATAACGAGCCATGGTTAAAGCATTATGTAACTGCATTGCTTAAGAAACAATGGGCAACTAACATTAAGAAATTCTCTGGCATTCAACTTCCAGGTGGTGTAACTTTAGATGGTGATAAACTATATGATGAAGCAACTACAGAAATTAAAGAACTTGAAGACGATTTGCAAAATAAGTCAGCACCTCTAGATTTCTTCATGGGATAATAGATGCCTACTAATGTTTATTTTACACATGGTACTAAGAACGAACAGTATCTAGTTGAAGATCTCATTATCGAATCTCTTAAGATTTACGGTAATGAGTTCATGTACATTCCAAGAACATTAGTTTCTAAAGATGAGATTCTTGGCGAAGATCGTTTATCAAAATTTACATCGTCATTTCCAATCGAAATGTACTTTGAGAATGTAGATTCTCTGGATGGTCAAGGTGCTTTTATTCAGAAGTTTGGTCTTATGATGGAACAGTCAGCTACATTGGTAGTTGCTCGTCGTAGATGGGATCAATTGGTTGGTCGTTATGGACAAACAATTATTCCTACTCGTCCATGTGAAGGTGACTTAATTTACTTTCCATTAACTAAAGGTTTATTTGAGATTAAATTTGTCAAGCATCAAGATCCATTTTATCAACTTGGTAAATTATATGTATTTAAGTTACAAGTTGAATTGTTCCAGTATGCTTCTGAGAAAATTGATACTGGTATCTCAGAAATTGATGCCTTTGAAACCCTCAAGACATTCACAACTAATACTACTAGATCTCCAAATGGAGAGATTACTTCTATCACTGTGACAAATCAAGGATCTGGATATACTTCTGTTCCAACAGTCGAATTTTTTAGTTCTTCTGGTCGTGATGCTGCAGCTACAGCTGTACGTGGAACTGGTGCGACAGCAAATAAAATTATTCGTATTGATATAACTAATCCAGGAACTGGATATCAAATTGCTCCTTCTATTAATATTACTGGTGGTAGTGGAACTGGCGCACTAGCAACTGCAAGTATTGATATAAATATTGATAAAGTTAATTCTTTCGGTGATAACAACAAATTTAAAACTCAATCACAAGATGTATTGTTCAGTGTAACAAATCCATTCGGTGAGATCGATAATACGAATAATCCATAATGTTAAACAATAATGTATATTACCACGGAATTATTCGTAAGTGCATCGTAGGATTCGGTTCACTATTCAGTGACATCTATATCGATCGTCGTGAAGGTGATTCTGTGACTGGTGCTGTTATTCAACGATTACAAGTTCCCCTTGCATATGCTCCAAAAGAAAAATGGATTGTTCGTTTAGATCAAGATCCATCCTTGGAAAATCATGTTTATACTACTCTTCCAAGAATGTCATTTGAGATTATTGGATACAACTATGATGCACAACGAAAGGTAAATCGTATGCAACAGTTGAAGTGTGGTGATGGCACTGGTTCAGTATCTACTATGTATACTCCTGTCCCATATAATCTTGATTTGTCTCTATACATCCTTACGAAAACTCAAGAAGATGGTTTACAAATCATCGAGCAAATCCTTCCAACATTTACACCTGAGTATACATTATCAATAAATGTAGTTCCAGACATGAATGTTAAGATTGATGTACCTATCGTTTTAAATAGTGTATCAGTCCAAGACGACTACGATGGCGATTTTCAAACTCGTAGATTCGTAACACATAGTCTTAACTTCCAAATGAAGATGAATCTGTTTGGACCAATCTCTGATAAAAGTGTTATTCAACAAGTTAATGCCAATGTTGGCGATAACGAAGACTTTAGTAATCCCAATCGGGTTTATGTTGCAGATGGTGATCTCACTACTGCAACAGTTGCTACGGAGAGTTGGCTGGACGGATTTTAATTATGGCACAAGTATATAATTCAAACTCCAACCTTAAAGCAGCTGGAGTTACTGTTGACTTTACACCTGAAGATGTAAAAGAGTACATGAAGTGTGCAGCGGATCCAATATACTTTATTGAGAATTACTGCTATATTGTTACACTAGATCATGGTTTAAAACTCTTCAAACTATACGACTGCCAAAAGAACAAAGTAAATGTAATCCATAATAATCGTCGTGTGATTCTTATGGAAGGTCGTCAGCAAGGTAAGACAACTACATCTGCAGCCTACATTCTTTGGTACACGATTTTTCAAGCCAACAAAACTGTGGCTATCCTTGCGAACAAAGCAACTGCTGCACGTGAGGTTTTAGATCGTTATCAAATAATGTATGAGTTGCTACCAAAGTGGATGCAACAAGGTGTTACTACTTGGAACAAAGGTGATATTGAACTAGAGAATGGTTCAAAGGTATTCACTGCTGCAACAGGTAAGTCTGGTATTCGTGGTAAATCCGTCAACATGTTGTATGTTGACGAAGCTGCGATTATTCCAAACAACGTGGCAGAAGAATTCTTTACATCAGTTTATCCAACTATTTCAGCTGGACAAACTACTAAGATTCTGTTGTCATCTACTCCGTTGGGTTATAATCACTTCTGGAAATTTTGGACAGACGCTGAAAAAGGTAGAAATGGATTCGTTAATCTATTCATTCCTTACTGGGAAATTCCAGGTCGTGATGAAGCATGGGCTGCAGAACAAAAAGCACAGCTCGGTGAACTTAAATTTACTCAAGAGGTTCTTTGTAACTTCTTGGGTTCTTCTCTCACTCTAGTTAGAGCAGATGTTATCTCTAGAATGAGTCCAGATACTATCGTCCACCAGAAAGATGGGTTGGATGTGTATGTAAACCCACAGGCTGGTCATACTTATTGTATGGTCTGTGATGTGGCCAAGGGAGTTGGTGGAGACTATTCAGCATTCCAAGTTATTGATATTACAGAGGTTCCGTATAGAATCGTTGCAAAATATCGTAATAATGAAATTAGCCCGTTGCTCTATCCAAATGTAATCTACAAAATTGGAAACGAGTATAACCAAGCATTTGTATTATTGGAAATTAACATCTCTGAACAGGTTGCTCACATCCTATACTCTGAGATGGAATACGAAAATATATTGATGGTTACAAGACACGCTATGGGGCAAACTGTCTCAGGTGGTTTCGGTGGTGGTAAAACACAGTTGGGTGTCAATACCGATAAAAAGATCAAACGAATTGGGTGTCATAACTTTAAGGCACTAGTTGAAGAAAATAAACTTATTATAAATGACGCTGATACGATCTCTGAAATTTCGACTTTTATCGAGAAAAAAGGATCTTATGAGGCTGACGAAGGTTATCACGATGACTTGGTAATGCCTCTGGTACTATTCGGATGGCTTACAACCAACTCATATTTCAAAGACCTAAATAATATTAATCTACGAAATATTATGTACGCTAAACAAATGCAAGCGATTGAAGAAGAATTAACACCATTTGGGTTCTACGAAGATGGGAAGCCTGAAGAGGCTCCACTGAACTTCTAGAAATCTTGTGAAAACTAAATAAAATGTAGACATGAAATTGTCTAGGTAAACTTATTAACAAGGAGAAACACAATGCCGTTCCAATTATCTCCAGGCGTTGCAGTCGTAGAAAAAGATTTCACTTCTATCGTTCCAGCAGTATCATCATCTATTGGTGCTTATGCTGGAGTATTTCCATGGGGTCCAATATTGGAGCCTGTGACAGTTAGCTCGGAGAACGAATTAGTTCGTCGCTTCGGTAAACCAAACGATAGCAATTTCCAATCTTTTTTCACAGCTGCGAACTTCCTATCTTATACAAATAACTTATTACTAGTTCGTGCAGACGCTGGATCTTTGAATGCGGTTGCTACTACAACTGGCGGTCTTGGTACTGTTGCTATGAATAATCCAGGTACTGGTTATTCATCTACTGGTAGTGCTCCAGTAGTAACAGTTGCCGCACCTGATATTGATGGGGGTACACTAGCAACAGTAACAGTATCTCTTTCTGGTGGTGCAATTACTGCCGTTGCTGTTTCTTCTGGCGGTTCTGGTTATGCCACTGCACCTTCAGTTACTATTTCTGCCCCAAGTGGTGGTTCTGGTGCAACATTTACTCCAGTGATGACAGTTCCAACTTTAGCTGGTGTAGCTATTACTGGTACTGGTGGCCAATTCACTTGTACTGCTACTACATTGGTAGTTGGTAGCACAATTCAAATTACTGGTACACTAGGTGGTACTGGTAGTATTACTGGGTACACAACTGGTACAACTTATAAAGTTTCTGCTATTACTGGTTCTGGTTCTTCTGTAACAGGATTTACTTTGCAAACAACTGGTGATGTGGCGATTGTAACAACTGCTGGTACTCCAACTGGTCTGACATACTCTGTAACATCAAACCAATCAGTTGCTTCTGTTACTGTTACTGCTGGTGGCACTGGATACAAAGGTACTGTTACTGCTACTTTCTCAGCTGGTAATGCATCTGCTGGTTCTGTAACTGTTGCTTCTTCAACAATCACTAATCCAGTAATTGTTACACCTGGATCTGGTTACTCAACTCTCCCTACTATTACTGTTGCTGCTCCAAGCGGTGGCGGTACTACAGCTACTATAACTGGCACAATTTCTGTGGCTGGTTTAAAAATTATCAACGGCGAAACATACAATAGCACTTATGCGAATGGCGCTGGTATTGTTGGTCCAGTTTCTGCAAAATATGCTGGTACTCTTGGTAACTCTTTAAAAGTTGCTATGTGTGACTCTGCTGGATTTAGCGCATGGGCATACAAAGACGAATTTGATTCTGCTCCAGCAACTTCTACATACGCTACAAGCGTTGGCGGTTCTCAAGATGAAATGCACATTATCGTTATCGATGAAGATGGCGCATTCTCTGGAACACAAGGTACTATTTTAGAAAAATTTGCTTATGTTTCTAAAGCATCTGACGCTAAGAAACCTGACGGAACTAATAACTACTACAAAAATGTATTGAACGCTCGTTCAGAATACGTTTGGTGGATGGATCATCCTACTGCTGTAGCTGCTAGTGGTGCAGCATGGGGTTCTGCAGCTGCTGGTGTTACTTTCAAATTATTAACTGCTACTGTCAATGTTTCTTTATCTGGTGGTACTGATGATTTTATTCCAACTGATGCTGAATTACAAAATGCGTTCAATTTGTTCTCTAATGCTGAACAGTATGATATTAGTTTAATTATGGCTGGTAAAGCAACTGCTGCAACTGCCACATATATTATCAATAACATCTGCGAAACTCGTTTAGATTGCGTAGCGTTTATATCTCCACAAAGCACTACTAGTGCTGACCCAATCATTGGTTCTACTTCTACCGAACAAGACGCAATTATTGCATACCGTGCAGCATTGCCATCTAGTTCTTATGCAGTTCTTGACTCTGGTTACAAGTATCAATACGATCGTTACAACGACAAATACCGTTATGTTCCATTGAATGGTGATGTTGCTGGTCTTTGCGCTCGTACTGATTACACTAATGATCCATGGTGGTCTCCATCTGGATTGAATCGTGGTCAAATTAAGAATGTTGTTAAGTTGGCATTCAATCCAAACAAAACTCAAAGAGATATGCTCTACAAGTCTGGTGTTAACCCTGTTGTTACATTCCCAGGTGAAGGCACTGTCTTGTTTGGTGATAAGACTCTCTTGGCAAAGCCAAGTGCGTTCGATCGTATCAACGTGCGTCGTCTATTCATCGTTATGGAAAAAGCGATTGCAACTGCTGCTAAATTCCAGTTGTTTGAATTCAACGATGGATTTACTCGTGCTCAGTTCAAGAACTTAGTCGAGCCATTCCTACGTGACGTACAAGGTCGTCGTGGTATTACTGATTTCGTTGTTAAGTGCGATGAGTCTAACAACACAGGTGAAGTTATCGATCGTAACGAATTCGTTGCTGATATCTTCGTTAAGCCAAATCGTTCTATCAACTTTATCACTCTCAATTTCGTTGCTGCTCGTTCTGCGATTAACTTCTCAGAAATCGGTGCGTAATTTAAGATAAATAAAGAAAAGAACAAGGAGAATTAAATGGCAAATATTGCTGATTTCAAAGCGCAGATGATTGGTGGCGGTGCTCGCCCTAATCAATTCCGTGTTGAATTAACATTCCCGTCATATGTTACATTGGGTGTAGTTGCAGGACAGAGAGCACAGTTCTTATGTAAGGCTGCTCAATTACCTGCTTCCACTATCGAGACTCTACCAGTCTTGTATCGTGGTCGCCCAGTTAACTTTGCTGGTGAACGAACATTCCAACCATGGACTGTGACAGTTTACAATGATACTACTTTCGGTATCCGTAATGCACTAGAGCAATGGCAGTCTGGTATCCAGAATTACAATACAACTAATGGTCGTACTAATCCTACTGACTACCAAGTTGACTTGTCTGTTCACCAATTAGATCGCAATGGTGCAATTATTAAGAGTTATAAGTTTGTTGATGCATTCCCAACAACAATTTCCGCAATCGGTTTAGATTACGAGCAACAAAATGCAATTGAACAGTTTGATGTAGAGTTCCAATACAACTTCTTCACATCAGCTACTGGTGCAGCTGCTGGCTTTGGTGTCAATGTTTCTATTGATACTCCAGTTGGTAGTTTCCCACTTTAATAATTAACTGAAGGTTATTACATAATGCAGATTTTTGGGTTTGAGATAAAGCGTAAGGATGAGGGGCAACTACCGAGTGTAGTTCCTCCTAGTCCAAATGAGACAGGCGCAACCGTAGTAAACACTGGTGTAAATGCTGGTGGATACTACGGTATGGTCATGGATCTTGAAGGTGTTATCAAAAACGAAAATGATTTGATTCGTCGCTATCGTGAAGTAGCACAGTATAGTGATTGTGATGGTGCGATCGAAGACATTGTCAACGAAGCAATTGTGGCTGACGAATCCCACAAATCTGTTGAGATTGTTCTTGATGAAGTTAAAGTTTCAGATAATATTAAAACTAAAATTCGTGAAGAATTTGATAATGTACTTCGTATATTAAAGTTCGATGAAAGAGCACATGAAACTTTCCGTGCATGGTATATTGACGGAAGGTTATATTATCAAATCCTTATCGATGAGTCAAATGTTAAAGCAGGTATTCAAGAGTTAAGATACATTGATCCTCGCAAGATTCGTCGTATTAAGAATATTAAAAAAGAAAGAACACCGCAAGGTGTTGAAGTTGTAAAAGAAGTAGAAGAATACTATCTTTACAACGACAAAGGAATTACAGAGCAAACAACACATGGTGTTAAACTAGCTCTTGATTCAGTGGTCTATGTTCCATCAGGATATGTAGATCCAAATACTGGTATGGCAATGTCTTATCTTCATAAGGCAATCAAACCAGTTAATCAATTAAAGATGATCGAGGACTCCCTTGTCATCTATCGTATCAGTCGTGCACCTGAACGAAGAATTTTTTATGTTGATGTGGGTAATTTACCTAAGTTGAAAGCAGAGCAGTATGTAACGGACATTATGAATAAGTTCCGTAACAAAATTGTTTATGATGCGACAACTGGTGAAACTCGTGACGATCGTCGTCACCTGTCAATGATGGAAGATTTTTGGATGCCTCGTCGTGAGGGTGGTAAAGGTACTGAGATTACTACACTTCCAGGTGGACAAAACTTAGGTGAGATTCAAGACATTGAATACTTCCAAGGTAAATTATTCCATGCATTGAATGTACCAATTAGCCGACTACAACAGTCTTCTGGTTTTAGCATTGGTCGTTCACAAGAAATTACTCGTGATGAAGTTAAGTTTAATAAGTTTATTGTTAGACTGCGCAAGAAATTTAATGCATTATTTAACAACGCACTTCGTGTTCAGTTAATTTGTAAAGGTATTATCCGTCCAGATGAATGGGATGATCTTCGTGTTGGAATTAAATACGATTACATCGAAGATAATAACTATTCTGAATTGCGTGACAGTGAAATTATGCAAGCCAGAATGGGCTTACTACAAATTGTAGATCCATTTGTTGGTAAATATTATTCACAAGAATGGGTTAAGAAAAACATTCTTCGTTTGGATGATAAAGAAATTAAAGATATCCAGAAAGAAATGAATAAAGAACAGGATATCATGATTCAGCAGGCAACTGTTCAAGGAGAACTTCAACAGGCAATGCAGCAACCAGCGATGGACGCACAGGCTGAACAGCAACAACAGGTAATGCAACAGCAACAAGCTGCACAACCTCAGCAAGATCAAGGTGCTCAAGATCAACAAGAAGCTGATGCTGAAGCAGAACAAGATACACAACAAAGTAAAGGGAAAGTTACCAAATTAAAAACTGGTACTTGGCCAAATTAATAGGAGAATATTATGAGTGAAACAGTACAAAATTTAGTCCAAGCAATTCAGGCTGGCGATGCACTTGAGACAGAACAAGCGTTTGCAAATGCAATGGCAGAAAAATTATCTGCTCGTTTAGATGACATGCGTCAGTCAGTTGCACAAAGTATGTTTGCGCAAGCAGAAGAACCAGTCGCTGAACCTACTGCAGAAGAGTAATGCGTTATTACGAATTTACAAAATCTCTAAAACGATCTGATATCGTTGAAAGTATCAGATCCTATCTTCAGTTAATCGAAAGAACTGAAGAAAATAAGGTTTTGATAAATGGTATTGAAACAGAATTTACGAGTTTAGAAGAAGCAAGACAATACATTAAACAAGACTATATTTCACATCAGTTAGAAGAACAAGTATCAAAAGACTTATACGAAGAACTATCAGAACATACTGTCGCTAATATTATTAAAGAATATCACGATATTAAAGTTACCGATACATTAATCGAAAATTATATAAAACTTGCTTCTTCTCACATGTTTAGTGTAGACCCAGTTGTACAAGGTATTCGTTCTCTTAATAAACTTGACAGATTGGTTGAGGGTAAATTGCATTATGTTCTTAATGATGAGTCAATTGTAACTATTGACGAGCGTACCCAAGTGCGCCTAAATAACTTATTAGATAATCAAACAGAAATTATTGAGTATATGAGAGAGTCAAAAGAGAACTTCTTTCATGTGCTTACAAAATTAGAGGAACAATAAGATGGCAATGACTATCACAACCCTTAAGAATACAAACCAGGAAACTGTGATTCACTTCGCATCTTCTCTGGCAGAGTCTGGCACTATTACTATTGCAAATTTAGCTGCTGGCACTCAAGCAAGAAATAGCGACACACCTACAGTTAATATCGTTAAGTGGCAGGTTGCTGGTGAGTTAGCATCAAAGATTAGTATTGTTCGTAACAGTAAGAATGTTATTGTATGCGCACCTGAGAATGCTCCTTATGCAGAATTAAATGCGTGGGGTATTCCACTGACTAATGATAATACTTTTGACATCGTTATTACTAATGGTGCTGCAAAAGAAGTTACTGGTATTT
>Ga0114973_10000240_pt1 | contig 39915 bp, 45 predicted proteins | sample M_140807_MF_Meta_FD_87025 | JGI IMG/M metagenome (GOLD analysis project Ga0114973, IMG submission 87025) | Freshwater microbial communities from Lake Montjoie, Canada to study carbon cycling - M_140807_MF_MetaG | ecosystem: Environmental > Aquatic > Freshwater > Lake | place: Lake Montjoie... | reverse complement strand
TGGACCTTGTGGACCTTGTGGGCCAGGAATGAAAACATTTGCATTACCTTGAAAACTTGGCGATGTTACATCTGTTGTAATTTGGGTTGGTAAAATAACATCCACACTGATCCCACAAGAATCATTACATGAATTAGACATAAAATTTTAAAAAGATGTTACTTCTGGACCTACAATAAATTTTCCTCGAATTAGTTTTATAGAATTACCAGTTGGTACTCCATAAGGAAATCTTTCAATATCATAAACAAAAGAACCGACTGGGATGCTTGCCATTGTATATGATGGAATATTTATATCAACTAATCCAGAAGCATAAAGAGATCCGCTTACTCCACTTTTAATAACTGGAGCTAAATCGAGTATAAGTCCAGATAATCCTGTAAAACCATAAGCATACTTTACTACTCCCCTTACATTATATCCACTTAAATTAATTGGGGAATTATTTTCATTTTTTATAGAAAGACATATTTGTAAATTATCGCCTTGAATTGTGTTTATATTATATGATGTTGCCATATAATAAATTACACATTTAATTTAATAATACTTTACAATAATCAATTACAAACTAGTACCACTTTTAATAACATTATTTATTAATGTTCCATTGATAAATTCATATCTATTTACTGATTCTGAGGTTGGCACAAACATTTGATTAAATTCACCAACAACATTCCATAGGATAATTTTATTAGATGCACCAGTTACATTTATTGCTAGAGCTTTGTTTGTGCTATCTCCAGATAATGACATTCCCCATGTTGGACTTCCATATGAAGCAGAATTAGTAATTTGATCATTTACAATGATTAATGAATTATTTCTATTTATTGCTGTAACATTTCTTGTTTCTGTTTTAATATTTGCTAGTCCTGTTTCAGAAGCTACTACATTTAATATGCCATTCCAAATATGACCAGATCTTAAAAATGCTTTTCCAGAAGTATAGTTTTCACTAGAATAAACTCCATCTAATGTTAGTTCTTGAGGAATTAGAGAATTTCCACTTGTAATTCCTTTCCAAATTAATTGGGTTTTTTGAGATGATCCTTCTCTTATTGAAGCTATTGGTCCAGCAGCAAATGCTAATTCGCCATAATTTCTAGTTTTTGCTTTATATCCTAAAGCAATACTTGCTTCACTAGTTGTAACATTTGAGCTTCCTAAGATATATGATTTATAACTCGTGCCCCAGTTACTATGACCAAAAATTCCTACTTCAGTATTTGAGCTTACATTATCATTTCCAAAAATAATTGAATTATTGTTAGAATTATTATTACCACTAAATACAAAATTATTTGAACCAACTACATTAGAATCTGATGCAAAAACTGTATTTTTAAATCCAACTGCTAAAGTTGAAGTTGTTCGGCCTAATTCATTTTCTCCACCTAGAACCAAACCTTTAACTGCTGATGTTATAAAATTACGATCACCAAGAATAGAGAGGTAATTTGTTCCTGTGCCTTGAATTACATTATAATAACCAACTACATTATTTACTGATCCAGAAATATCAAGAATTGTATTTGCATTTCCTAACACTGTACTAAATTGACCTAATGTAGTATTATTTAATCCAAATGTATAATTTTTTGTACCAGAACTAGTGTTACCTATTCCAATTGCTGCTCCATAAGATTGTGTTCCTTGATTTCCTAAACCTAATAATATAGAATGAAAACCACCTTGTTCAACTTGACCTATACCTACTAAAACATTTGAACTCTTAAAACCATTAAATCCTGTTGGAGTTCTTATTCCAGTAACAACTCCAGATACTCCAGTAAAATATCTTACTCCTTGTCTTATGATTGCATTGCTATTACCAATTAATATATTATCATTTGATGTATCAAATGCTTCATTTTGAATACCATATATTACGTTTCTTGTACCCGTGGAAGTATTGAAGTGCCCAACTAAAACATTTCTTCCTTGGAAATATGGCCAAGTATCATTTGGATATCCCCATGGAGTGCGTTGTCCTTGTGCATTAGGTATTGTTTTTAATGCTCCTGAACCAACATATCCACCACTTGTTACAATGCCAGTTGCATCTTCAAATTTTTGGAACAAGGCAGTATTTTGAATTCCTATTAAAATATTTTCATAACCACCATGATTTAAATTTCCAATTGTAATCGCAGGATTATATCTTCTTATAAATGTTTTTGTTCCAGGTGCATCACCAGAATAATCTATCCATGGAACAACATGATTAAGATCTCCGATTTGAATATTTTTTAAATTACCCTCTGTATCAGCGACAAGTCTTCCGCCAGTATATCCAAAATAAACACCTCTTCTGTTTCCTACAAATCCTGTTTCCATTCCTACTGATTCTAATAAATTATTTGGACCATAAGTTACAGTTCTTAAATTAATTTGTGGAGTTAATAGAACTCCATTTGTAAAGTTTAAATTTAATGCAAATGATTCTGGATTAAACGCTCTACTAAGACCATCAGTTATTAAACCTGCTCCTCTAAAAGCGTATCCACTTTTTATTCCACCAACTCCAGTGAAATCCCAGCCACTTATAGTACCTCTACTTCCGATAACAAATGAATCTGTTGCTCCATGTATTTCATTATAAAAACCACCTAATACAGAGCTATAATTTCCACTTACAATTCTATTTTGTGCTCCGCCTAAAATTGATGCAACACAACCACCATTTACAATACAATTAAATTGCCCACCACCAATTACTGCTGCGTCTGGCAATTGTTCTAAATCATTAAATTTTCTAAAACATTGACCCCAATATCTCATATCTATAGTATTATTACCAATCCGATTGCAGAATCCTCCACCAACTACTGCTCTATGGCCTACAGCTTCATTACCCATTCCGCCTATCATACTAGGACCATTTCCTAAAAGATAATTACAGCAACCACCACCTAATACCATTAAAGAAGAATACGCTTCATCTCCAGGACCACAATGGCCAACTTGATTTAATGCTCCTGCACCAAAAAAAGACATAGTGGCGCTTACGGTATTAAGTTTTCCTGCTCCAATAAAACTATCTCCGTGAATACTATATGGATAACATGTAATGCAGTTACTCTCGCCTCCACCAATAAAAGAAGATCCAAGACAAACGCTATTATTAGAACCACCACCAATTACTGAACCACCAGCATTACAAATTATGGCATTAGTTACGCCACCGCCAATAAATGCTCGTGTGGAATTTTCAATTGTATTGTTTACTCCACCAGCTATAACACTTTCGATAGTATTATCGCATATATCATTATATGAGCCACCACCAATGGTATTACATGAATTATTAGATCCTCCTAGGCAATTACAAGTTCCACCAGCTATAGTATTGAAGCTATTCGCGCGAATGTCATTTCTATATCCTCCTCCAATAATATTGTTGCTTTTATAACTAACAGAATCAGTATAAGATGTAATCGTAGAACAAGAACCGCCACCAATTACAGAATTAACATTATTTCTTATGAGATTGCAATTTCCTCCAAGTATAGAGTTATTATTTCCATCACATGAATTTCTCATTATGATATTTTTACTGAAATCACCATAGTTATCTTTACCACCACTGGTTGCATTTACAGTAAAATTATTTCTGTCATCATAAGTTATAGCTGATCTAGTATCAACTGTATAATAACTATTACTGCTTGGGCTATAAGTTCCTGTTGTATTACATGCGCCTTTAGCGATATAAACTTCATCTGACCCTAGATTAACTGAAGCATAACTATAAGGGAAATTTCCAGCACCACCCCCCCCAAATTCATCATCGATTACGTAATTGCTACGGTTTTTTTCTATTAAATATTTATAATTTCCAGAAGTTAAATAAGCAGGAGCTGGTCTTCCTTGATCGCGCCAATATGGAACAAAATTAGTCCCACCTTCCCTGTATGCTCTTGTTATTTGAGAATAATATCCACTATCATCTACTTTTAATTCAGCAAAACCATTTCCAGTTTTTAATTGCAAATAAAATGTTCCAGTTGTGACTTGTCCTGTTGATGGTGTTGCTGGCATTATCTTAATTTCTCCTAGTATTTATTATATGTAATTTACACTTAAAAATACTAAATAAATTTTAATTTTTAAAAAAAACTAAAAAATAAATCATTAATTTCTTAATGATTATTTCAACGACCTTCAGATAAAACATCTTTAGCGGTTTTATCTAATTTAACATAGTTAATTTTTTGTTTTGGTACGTTGTATAAAGAAGTATGTTTTTTAAATTCTTTAACTAGTCTTTTAATAAGAGTTTCTCTGTCGTCTACTGGAATTAATCCAAATTTACTAGCATGAGCTTGTAGATCGCTCTTATTCATTTCTTTTAATGAAAGAAGATACTCAGATTCATCTAGAGTTTTATATTTGCGGATTCCATCATCTCCCCAAATTTGATCTAATGTTCTATATTCTTTTTCTTCTGTTTTCCCGTGAGTTTGAGACAATTCACCTATATTTTTTACTTTTTTCTTCATATTTTTCTCCTTTTACCTTACAAGGGGTTACACGAAAACTAAAAATGGGGGAACAAATAAAAATAAAAAACCCCTAGGATTTCTCCTAGGGGTTTCTTAATAAGTTTAAGTCTTGCTTAAGTTAATTAAACACCCTTAACTCTTAGACCAACGATGGTACGAGCATCAATACAAACGCGTCCTTCTTCTAGGAATCCGTAGAATCCAGTTTTCTCGGAGCGAGTTACGAATTGATCATCTGGAAGAACATTGAATGTTCCACCACTCTCGGCTTGACGAGCAACAGGGCGAATAAATCCTTCGCGACTGAGGTCGAGACCGATAGAAATCTCTGAATTATCAGCGATTGATGTTTGAGAGCCTCTAAGAGCTTGATAGAGAGCGTTATATTTACCGTAAACTCCAAGTTCAACTAGCTCATGGATTGTGACTCCATAAATTTCTTGAACTCCAGCGTTACGATAGATTTCTTCACGAACTCCATCTGGTAAGTTTGTGGCTGTAGCACTATTGATGATTGGTGCATATGCGAAAGCACGAATATCAGCTTTTACTTCTGGACTTACGAATAGATCGGTTAGTCCATAAGTATCAACAGTTGTTCCACCAGCGTAAGAGGTATTAATTCTTTTCATTAGGGTCATTAGATTATTCAAATCTCCCAATTGGAATGTTCCAACTGAGACACTTGGAATAACATGGCCACCTGTTACTTCTGGGTTAACTGATCCAGCGCCTACTGCGCCAGCACTTCTAGCTTCTGCTAGAGCTTTTAGAACGACTGCCCAAGCATTGCGCTCTTGTTTTACAAGAACTTCATTGCTCATGCGCTCTACTGCTTTGCCAACTACATCAATGCGACCACGACGAGCATAGCGTTTTAAGAAGCTAACTGCTGTATCTAGGCGATATGTAGAAACTTTAAGTTCACTGAAGCCTTCAACTGTTGAAGTTGGTAGACCACCAGCTACATTTTGACTCCATACTGTAACGTAGTCTGTGCCTTCGTTATAATATAGATCTAAAGGTAGACTTGGGGAGTCATCTTCATCATATGGTGCGTCAGTATAAATTGAGCTAGCTGTTCCTGCTTGCATTAGAACCTTACTTACGACTGGTCCTATGAAAGCGGCAAAAGCTTCTCCAGCTTCTCTAGCTACGGTAGCATCTTTGCTGCCCATAGCTTTGATAAGCTCTACTTGTTCTGGGGTATTTTTAAGTTTGATTTTCATTTTTTAAATTTCTCCTTTAGAATTAGAGCTGAATTTTTAGAGGAGCAATTCCATTGACAGATGTTCCGAGGAACGTGCCAATTTTAGTTGCACCTGCTGGTAATGTAGCGCTAGCAGTTATATTGCCAGCAGCACCATTAGCCAAATAAGCGACATGACCTGCTGTAGCGTTAACACCACTATACAATACTACTCCACGAGAAAGTACTGGCACAGTTTGTCCGCTGACTACAACATTCATCTCTGCAGCTTTACGAGGATTGAAAGCTAGTTTTTCACCGTTTTCATCTAGTTCACGAATGTCCATAAGAGTTAAGCCAAGTGGTTGATCACCAGATGTAGCCAAACGTACTTTAGCAACTGAACCATAACGATCTGATACGGTATTGTTATAGGAAGCTCCGATTGAACCTAAAGATTCAATTGGTGTTCCTAGATTTCCAGTAGAGAGTGGTTGAAAACCTGCTCCTTCTACTGCGACTACAGCGCCTTTTGTTAGTACAACAGAAGCACTTTCAGCTGCACCGCTGAAAGTGAAAAAGTTGACAACTTCATGCTCACTATAATCTCTTAATGGTCTTAGATTAAATGCCATATTTTTATCTCCTTATTTATTTAGTATAAATCCTTCTTCAAAACTAAATGCTCTACTGTATTTTTCTTTTACAGTAGCTTCATTAGCTGTCGAAGAGTTTGGTAATGAACTTTTTTCAAGTTTGGAATTGTCTATTACCTCATCTACAACTTCGGTTGTAGATTTTTCCAAATCGGTTGAAGCTTTAACTTCTTCTACTACAGAGGCCATATTCTTTTTCATTTCGTCTTCTTTGGCTTTTTTAGTAGATTTGTTTTTCTCTTTCATGAGAACTGCCATTTTCTTTTTATAGGCAGCAAAGGCTTCTTCTTCTAAATCTTTAATATCTGTAGCTAAAACTTGACGATCTTCATCGTTTAATTCGAATTCTTCGTCAAAAGAAGCCATGCGAACATTAAATGCTTCTTCTTTTAATTTTGCAATTTTTTCTTGTTCTAGCTTTTCTAAATTAGCTTTGATATTAGCTATTTCAGTTTTCAACTTTTCGCTTTCTTCTGAAAGAGTAGCGTTTTTTGCTTCGACTTCTTTTAAAAGATTTTCTTTTTCTGTTTTTTCAGCAACGAAAGTTTCGCTAGCTTTTTTAATCTCTTCATTAATAAAATCAGTTATGGACGAAGCCTTAACTTCTTTAAGAAGATCATCGGTTATTTGGTTAATATTTTCTATTTTCATAATAATTCTCTCTATTATCTTAATATCCTTTACATTATTTTCGTCTGAATGTGAAATATTATTTTGATCGATAGCTTCTTCGGATATTTGAATATCTGATTGATTTTGTTCGATTTCTGATATTTCATCATTATTTTCTTGCTTAACAGCGACTCCTTCAACGTCTGCTGCTGGATTTATTGTTAAGCCTATACCAAGAGGGATAACTTCGCCAGTTACCTCTCTGTAAATATAAGTGTTCTCATTAACTCTTCCAGAACCACCTAAAGCTTTCAAATTAGATGATAGTTTGGCTTTTTCTTTTTCAGAGGATACAATCTTACCATTTTCTAAATTTTTCTCTTTATCTTTTAAAAGCACTAGATTATAATCATTAAATCCAAGTTCCCAAGAAGCTGATATACCCATATAATTTTCACTAGTTGGATCATTGCTTTCTTCTATTAGATTAGCTAGATTTTGATTAACTACCTTCCAAATAACTCCACCTAAAGTAATATTAAATGGTTCTTTAATATCTTTAATGTCTAATTCTGCAAGAGATTCATTAGAGCCAAATTTACTAAAATTAGCATTCAATATACAACCAACAACTTTTGTTCTGTCATGTTCAATGTTAATTGGTTTATTAACAAAATATTTAGCAACCTCGTAGGCAGTTTCTGCGTTAATTACGTCACCATTTTTATTAACTCTATTTACTACGCAGGCATCAAAAGCTATAGGGAGAAGATCTATATTCTTCTCCGAATCAATTTGTGGCAAAAATTTTCTCAAAGCGCTTAGGGATGCTACCGACAAATATTTATCTTTATCTTCACTAACTATTGGTTTTAATTGAAGATTAGCAAAAGTTGTATTGAATTTAAATTTATTTTCCATAATTTTATATATTATTGAGATCAGAGATAATTACACGATCTTCTTCATCTTCTAGATATAATTCGTCTTGGCTTTTAAAATCAAAATCTTCTAGACCATAATTTTTAATATCTTCTTGTGCTTGTTTATAATCAACTTCTTGAGGAGATAAACTTCCTCTGATTATAAATTCATTTCCTACTACTTCAAAATTTCCAGCTTTAAAATGACTTAAGAAATTAAGTATATTTTCTTGAGCTGCTCTAAGAAATAAATTAACATGAGCTAGTGTTTCTTTATTTAAATCGCTGGAAGCATTAAAACCAGATTTATAAGCTTTCTTAAGCTCAACCAATGTAACTTTTTTAGTAAATTTTTCATTATGAATTTTAGTTTTATCTTCTAAAGCTGCTACAATTTTCTTAGAAAATACTAAAGATTTTTCTGAATTTTTATTTTTACGGATTTTTGGTCTATAAGTCTTTTTGGCTTTAATTAAATCAAAGCCATATTGTTCAGAATTATAATTCATAATCTATATTATATACACTGAAAGATATATATTTTAATTAATTTTAATTATTTTTTGTATAATTCTTTAGTAACATCATCAGCAGAGCCCATGGTTGGAGTTTCTGGATATTTAGTTGGTAATTCTCTGCTGTCTAAATTTGGTTCTGAACAACTTATTAATAAAAATAATGGTAATATTAATATTAATATTAGTTTTCTCATAAAGACTATTACACTTTTAATGATTCTTCAATTAATTTGGCTTCAGCATCTCGTCTGCGACTCATACCTTTTTCTATGCTACCACCAATCCATATTCTTTTCATATGTCTTATTTGATTAGCGATAAATGATAAAGCTTTTTGATCAAAAGTAGATACTAATTTCATACCATCTCGTATTAATTTCATTTCGCGGCGACGATCACCTTCTAATGCATTTCCTCTATTAAATACAAGACTAACTAATCCACCTTTTGCATCTTCTGGAAGATTATCAAAATTAGGAAAAGTTTGTTTAGTTAAATTATAAAATTTTGTTACTGTTTTATTGTTAAAAACTTTTAATGCAAGATCCCAAGGAATGATTATATCCTTTAATGCTCTTATAAGATTCTTAGCATTATATCCTTTAATACCAACAACTTTATATAATCTTTCAAAAATTTCTTTAGGTAGATCTTTCCAGTCTTCGCTAAATTCCGCTTTGTTTACATAGCCTAAATCGTAACCAATCCCAATTGTAACTCCACTTTGGCCCTCTGGCCAAGTTGGATTTTTTAAGAATTTATTATAATAGTTTTCTCCACCACCAACTTCAAATTCTAAAATGAGATCTAATGATTTTTTTGAGAGCATAGTTTATTAAGATTTTTTCAAAGTTATTTTTCCACCACCAGTATTTTGTTTTTTAATTGAAATTTTTCCTGAGCTAACATTTGGAAATCCAAAACTTTGTAAACCTTGATGAATAGGTGAATCTATTAATAAAACTGGTAGAACTGGATTTGTAACTCCACCAATAGTTTCATCCCAACCAGATTTTGTTGAATATCTATAAACTTTACAATTAATATTTACACTTTGAAAGCAGAGCTCACCTATGGTTGGGGCATTTCCTAAAAAATTTATTCTAATTAAATTAGAACAACCAGCAAATGCGGCTTGCAAAATACTAACTATTTTATTAGGAATAGTAATATTGATTATAGAGGAGCAACCACCAAATGCAGATGGAGGAATAGTAGTTTCTATTGGATTTATAATAACATTTTTTAAGTTCGAGCATCCATAATAAATGTCAGTACCAAGTTTAAATCTTGAAGTATCAATATTGGTTAAATTAGTACAATTTTTAAAAGTGCCTAAATTACCAACTAAAAATGTTGCAAAACAATTTACTGTCGTTAAATTTGTGCAATTTCTAAAAGCGTATGCTCCTATAGAACTTATCGTTGCTGGAATAGTAATGCTAGTTAAAGTTATACAATTATCAAATGCTTGCTGACCAATTGATGTAACATAAAGCACTCCATGAGTTCCATCATTGTATGTTTCTGGTATAGTTTCCGCCCCAACACTACAGCTGGTGGCTACTGAGTATGATCCAACAGAACCAGGTCTTGGTCCAGGTGCTATATAACTATATGTTAAAGCCATTTTATTTTTTAATTATTTATTTTATCTATGGTCTTGTCTATTATATTATCTGCTGGGACTTTTTCTTTTAACCAACTATTAAGCACTCCAAAATAAACAAGATGTTCACTATCAATTAAAAATAATTCATTACCAAAATTATCCTTATAAGATTTAACTCCCGAATCTTCAACTAGATCAATTGCTTTTTCTTTTTTAAATTTGATTCTGTACATTTTAATTAGATTATTATATCTTTCACGCGCTTGACGAGTAATAAGTGCGTCATCGCCAATAAAAGAAATTAATCCACCATTATCTTTATCATATTGCTTTGGAGTAGTTGCATCATAAGATGATTTGTCATCTTGTATTTTATTTGGTGTCACAGTAGCACATCCAATAAAAAGAAAATTAAGAACTAATATGCTTGCGAGCTTGTTCAAGGTCTTTTTCCTTTACTGCGTTTTCAATTCCACTTTGATGATCAACTTCTTTTTGAGCTTCTTGTCGCTCTTTCATTTCTCTTGTATTCTTTGCGCCGAATACATTGTTAATTGCTGAGAATATTCCAGATATTGCTGAAAGTATAGCTGTTAATATTCCAGTTGGCATGATTACTCTACGTAACTTGCTGTAGCATCTTTGCATCCAGACGCAATAGCGTTAAGTACCTTTACTGCAAGTGCACCATTTCCATTTAGTCTAGCAAATTGTTGAGCATAAAGATCTTTGATCACAGTAACATAATTTGCCCAATGAGTTTTTTGTGCTGGAAGATAATCGTTAAGAGCTTTTTGGAGTTGTTCTGGAGTTGGAGTAGTTCCAGCTGTTAGTCCTTCTACTATAGCGGCAACATGATTAATCATTTTAGCTTTTTCAATTCTATCATTACCAGAAATAGCTTGATCAAGAACAACTGTACAAGCAAGGACAACCGCAGGTTTAACATAAGGAAGAGTATTTTCAACGCTTGTTGCAACATCAACTTTTCCAGTATTGGTTGTGGCGCAAGCGCCAAGAAATACGCTCAAAAGAGCAGCTGCAATTAAGTTTAATTTATTCATATATTTTCTCCATTTGTTCTATCTTTTGCTTCGCTTGTTTGAGCTACTGTTCCGCCAGTAACTGCTGCATCTTTTACTGTAAGTGCAAAAATAATACCACTTACAACTGCCACTAATTTTGCTATTCCTGTGATATAAGCTTCTGCTTTATCTGGAAGAAACGCTACTAACGAGGGATCTGAATGAATTGCTATTGCTGTGCAAACTGCTACAACTGTGGCTATTCCAGATGAGCTAGATCTCCAATTAGGGCCAAATATTTTAGATAGCATAGTCTTCATAATATATTACACTATAATATTAAGCGAAATCTTTTATATATTTGTTAATAAATTTGGTCGCTACTTCTTTTACTGGTAACTTATCTACTTCCAAAGAGTCAAATATTTCCGACTCGATTTGAGTTTCTTCTTTTGTTTTATTTTCTTTGTTTACTCTATTAGAAAAAGCTTTTCCTTCAAGAGGATTTTTCTTGTCATTATAAGCTTGCTCATCAAAATATCCAGCTAGTATAACTGTGATAGTTTTTGTTTTTGTATTAATGACTGTTTCTACTATTTCCCATAATGAAGCTTCTACTCCAAAAGAAGTACTTAATTTTTTATTAAATATCATATTTATATTATATAGAATAATATATCAAATGTAAAGTTTTTTTACTTATTTTTAAGAATATCTATCTCAACTTTGAGCTCTTGAACAGCTTTAACTAATACTGCAATTAATGATCTATCGTAAATACCCCATTGATCATTTAATCCTGGAGCAGCTTCTGGAACTTGCTCATTTACTTCTTGAGCGAAAAATCCTAATTGTCTTCCTTTTGATTCGTCTTTATTATTGTTTTCATCTTTCCAATAAAAATATTTTGGTTTTAAATTTTGAATTTTATTTATTGCGTTTTCAATTTCTCCATCTGATATTTTCATTCTTGCATCTGAAGCTGCTGATAAAACTCCTGCAGTAGAGCTTACTGTACCAGTTCCTAAATTAGTGATAGTAACTATTCCAGCTTTATCGATTGTCATTTTTGTTGATGGAGCAGTTGCTGCTGCTGATGTTGTAAGAAATAGTAATTTTCCTGCTACACTTCCAGCAGCTGGAGTGCCATCTACAGAACCATTAACTGCTGCTGCTGGAACAAAATTAGTTCCATCGCTAAAATAGAATCTAATTCTAGAATCATCGCCGTTGACGGACACAGCTTGAGTTCCTAATGTAGCGGATCTTGAGCTTCGTAAATATATCGAAGAGCCTACTGTGGGAGCAGTTACTTCACCATGATACGCATCTAAAAATAATCCTGCAATTGTATCGCTTGCTATTCCACCACTTCTAGCATATCTTATATGAGTTTTAACTAAAGGAGTAGTAATTCCAATCCCAACATTCCCACTCGAATCAATGCGGAGGCGTTCATCAGTGTTGCCAGGATCTCCTCTTGTTGAAAAAATTAAAGTTGAACCATAATTATTTCCAGCCGATGTCCAAGCTCCCGTTTTTTTCCAGGTAATTGCAGCTCCATGTCTTCGGGCTCCGCCAGCATCATTACCATTAAAAATTATAGAAGTTGCAGAACTGCCTGATGTGTCCGTGTTCGAAAGCGCTACAAGTACACCAGTTCCAACATCTGGAAGGGTTGTATTTGAATAAGATATATCTACTGGAGCCAATGGAGTGATAGTCCTAATCCCAACATTTCCGCTTGAATCGATAACAATAGTTTGTCCTGTAAATCTTTTAAGTTCGCCGCCTACTATAGCTAGAATAGAAGCTGTGCTTAAATCTAAACTATTTACCGTAAGAAAAGAATTTACATTTTTGCTAGGCATACTATTTATTTACACTTAATAATTAAGTATAGTTTTCCCATTAGATAATAAATCATATTGAATTCCACCTTCTGTACCACTTAAAAGATAATTTATATTAGATTCTAAGCCCAATAACCCCGTGGTTGATACGTATAAAGCGTTTCCACTAGCAAATATTCCTCTATTTCCAAAATCTGGATCAATATCAAAATTAAAACTTAAATTAGCAGTTTTATTAGTTCCTATAGAAGAATTGTAATTAATATTATTAAATCTTGCGCCACTAAAAATAAATTTACTTGGGAAAACGCCATTTCTGCAATTATTAAAATCAACAACTATATTATAATCATCATCTCTATTTAATGTATCAAAAAATGATCCATTAAAATTTTCTTCAGTAATAAAAGACATATTCAAATCACAATTTACTGGAAAATTAATATTTCTTCCTTGTGGGAATTTGTAGTTTAATGATCTTAAATTTTGCCTATCAAATGATAATGAATAGTCTAAGCTTTGAATAGTATCATTGTAGTATTGAATATTAGAAAGGGTTCCATAATTAGCATTTATTGATGCTCCAATAGTATAAAAGCTTGAATCAAAATGATAAGTTGTATATGGAGTTGGCACATTAACTGATCTAAGAGGAACTCCATCTTTAAAATAAGTAACAGTTTTTCCATCGTATTCTATTCTTGCCTTAGTTGAAGTAGTAAAGCTTCCAAAAGCTCCCAGACTCTGAATGCCTTCATATATATAAATATTTCCATTATCATTAAAATATAAGGCGTAATTTAAACTACTGTAAATTGCATTTAGTGCTGGATCAGAGCTTAAACCAAACATAACATTTTTATTTAGAATAACGTTTGAAGTAGCTTCGACAAACATATTATTATTATAACCTATGCTGGAATAAGCTTGAGAGTTCCAACTTAGATCTACTCCACCAATTTTCGTAAAAGTATTTCCAACTTTACTCATATTTACTGCAGTTATATTTTCAGGAATTGAACTAATAATATTAGTTGAATCATGACTTGGATTTCTATAAAAAGTAACGCTAGCATCTCCTGGTAAAAGAATATTTTGTCCACTAAGATCTGATGGATTAATATTTTTAGGAATTATTAATTTTGTATTTTCTATGTTTTGATTTCCAGATTGAACATTTAATGTGGTATAATTTACTCCACTACCACTTATATAAAAATTTATATTATCTGCAATATAAGTTTGCTCAACACTTGGAACTTCTCCTAGATTAACAGAAAATGAATATTTCGTTAAATAAGAATTTTGAAAATGTAAAAGGGAATAATTAGGCGAATTCGGATCTACAACATCATTAACTCCATTTGGATTTATAAAATAATCTGTTAATGGATAATTACCTAAAAGATCATTATCGTTATTATTTATAACAAGATAAAAATCTTTTTCATCAATAATTGAATTGTCTTGGCATAAACCAGAAAACATTGGAGCTTGAATTGAAGATAAAAAATTTGCTGTATCGAAATTTAATCTATTTTCATTAGTAAAACCATCTGGAGTATAACTAAAAGTAAAGTTAACTGTTGGTTGAGAAGCTAATCCTCTAAAAATATTTTTCTTGCTAGCAAAACCTTCTAGATTAATTCTATTGTTATCTATACCATAATTAAAATTTTGAACTTTTTCTATTCTTTTTAATATTTGATAGCCGTTTAAATAATAGTCTGTGGTTGGATTTTGTTCGCCACTATATGGACCAACAAATAAACCTTGTACATTATAGATTATTCTATTTCTAGCCATTTACCTTAATCCTTGTATAGGATTACACTATATTTACCATTCAGAAAGAGCAGTTCTTACCCATTTATTAGGTCTTTTGCAAAAATAAAAATAATCATCAGAAATAGCAAAAGAGCCACTTACTCCAGCAGAATTTGAAGAAGTTGGAATTGTTGTGGTTTGAGTGCTACTAGTAACAGTAATTGTTGCTTGAGCGCCAGCTGTATTAACAGAAATTCCAGCTCCTGCAAAATTCAATGATGATGCGTTACCTTGTGACGATCCATTATTAAATATTGCTATTGGAGAAGGAATTCCTTCTCCACTGAGCAAGACTCCAGTTCCATTAACTTGTACTCTAGAAAAGAAATTTTTGACTCCAGAAATAGTTTGGTTGCCAGTATTGTATACTAAATTGGGGGCAAAGATTTCAGTCGCAAAAGTTTTAATTCCAGAAATAGTTTGGTTTCCAGTTGTGTAAACACCATTTTGTACTGAAGGGCTAGCAACATTAATTGTCGCTGTAGTACCAGCTATGCTAACAGAGATTGGAGCTCCTGCAAAATTCAATGATGATACCTTGCCTTGTTGCGATCCGTTCATAGATATTGGTATTGCGATGGCTTCTCCACTGAGAAGAACGCCAGTGCCATTTACTTTTGGTCTAATATAAAAATCCTTTAATCCATTTACGTATTGATCCCCAAATATAACAACTGCAGTTTGTTCCGTCGCAAAAAGACCCCCTCCAACCGTTTGTGGCGTGTTTACAAAAGTCTTAACTCCAGAAATAGTTTGATCGCCAGTAGTAAATACAGTATTTTGTGTGGGTTCTCCGATTAATAGAACACCAGTACCATTTACGGTTGGGCGATTAGTGAATTGTCCATTAAATTTTGTAACATAATTACCTGTAAGTGTTCCACTTAAGGAATTAATGCTATTAACTAAAGTTGATCCAGTACTTGCAAGATTTATTACTGTTGCATAAAGAGATAGATTTCCAGTTGTTGCATAAAGGGATAGGTTTCCAGTAATTAATGGATTACCACTAACAATTGGAGCAGAAATAAAAGTTTTAATTCCACCTATGTTTTGGTTAAGCGATAAATCAACTACATTGTTTGAAATAGCGACTTCAATTCCGTTAACTTGTGGAGTTGTTGTAAAATTTTTAGTACCAATTATGGTTTGATTATCTCCAGTTGCCATTTGGACTTTTGTCCAATAATCGCCATTATGTCTATAAAGATAATTTTTATCATATGAAATTTGACCGCTAATTCCAAATGATGTATGATTTAATGGTACATCATTATCATTTTGAAAAATTATTTTATTTTTAATATAAGTGCCACTTATAAAATCTAAAGTTAAAGTATTTGGTCCTTGTGAATTTTTTATTGTACTTGTTCCGTCTGATATAATTCCTGCGCCAGAATGATTTATTCTTGAATTATAACCTATAATAAAAGAATTATTATTACAACATGATATACAATTATTGCTTCCTATAATTGAATTATAACTTGAACGACAAATATAATTTGCATATCCTCCTAAAATTGAATTATATTTATTTTCATAATTTGAAATTGGTTGAGAAGTCTGCGATATGCAGTTTCTTTCTCCACCACCAATAAAAGAATAGGACGTAAATCTTATTGCATTAAAATATCCTCCTGCTATAGTAGAGGATGCTGAGTAGCTGAAATTATCTAAAGGGCTAATGCAATTTAAACATCCTCCAAGAATTGCATGACCCTCTCCAGGTGAAGTAATTTTATTACCAAGACCAGCGCCAATTATTGAATTGCATCCAAGATTACAATTAGCAAATCCGCCTCCTACAAAAGCATTAGAACCCGAAGAAATATTGCAACTTCCTGCTACTATTGCAGCCCAAAGACCATTTGTAAAATTGCATGTACCCGCTCCAATAAAATTATAACTATTTAAAGTGCAATTCCTATTTCCTCCACCAATTGCACTATTATTAGATGATCTACATATTTTATTATCGCTTCCTCCTCCAATTGAAGAATTATTAGCGCATGCATCATTAAAGCATCCTCCAGCTATGGTTATTCCATTTCCACTGGCTAAATTTCCATATCCTCCAACTACTACAGAACTTACGCCAGTTACAAAAGAATTACTGGCAAGATTCAATGATCCAGATTGACCAATAATGAAATTAAAATTTGCTGCAGGGACAATTTGAGTTCCGCCCTTTGCGTCATTTGGATCATTTAAAGCTAAAAAGTAAATATTTTGATTATTTTGTGCCATAAATTTATATCCAATTTGTTAAACTAACGAATTTCCATTTTCCATTTCCAACCCCATTACCACTAGTGCATATATAAAAATTATTATTATCTAATAGAATTTGCCCACTTACTCCTGGAGAAAATTCTCCAGTAGGAATTCCATTTCTACCAATAATAAGTCCTAAATTAAGATTTGGTACACTATTATTACCAGATATTCCAACATATCTCATATCTAACTGACCAGTATTGGTTAGTTGTTCTGTGAATATCTGTAAACCATTAAATGTACGCATGTAGTGATTTACACTAAATCACTAATACTTACCAAGTTGATAATGCTGTTCTAATCCATTTATTGTTTTCTGTACAATAGTAAAGATAATTTTTATCAAAAGAAAATGCGCCACTTACGCCAGTAGAATTTGAAGAAGTTGGAACACCTGTGGTTTGAGTGCTACTACTAACTGCTATAATTGTGGCTTGAGCGCCAACCGTACTAACAGAAATTCCAGCTCCTGAAAAATTTAATGATGACGCGTTACCTTGTGACGATCCATTACTAAGTATTGCTATTGGAGGACTAGCTTCGCCAAGCAATAAGACTCCTGTGTTATTTACTGTTGGACGAGAGACGAAATTTTTGGCTCCAGATACATTTTGATTTCCAGTTATTCTTACTGTCGTACTAAGATCGATCTGAACAGCTTCTCCACTAAGAAGAACTTGTGTTCCATTTACTTTTGGTCGATTAGAAAAATAAACTCCACCAGAGAAATCTATTGTTAAAGTATTTGATCCAGATGATAATTTATTACGATTTTGAGAATCGGCTAGAATCATTGCTCCTTCGTGATTAATTGAAGCGTATGAACCCAATATGGTTGCATTATTACCATTAGAAGTAATTGAGTTATAAGATCCTCCAGCTATAAAACTATCTGCTCCAGAAGTTGTATTGTAACTTCCATTGATTATAGACGCATTTTGATATATATATCCTAATGGACTAGCAATATTATGACTTCCGCCAACAATAAATGCACCATTTGATCCAGTGTTCTCAAATCCACCTAATATAACGTTTGAACCACCAACCGTTGCATTATTCATTCCATAAATTAAATTAAATTGACTATTAGAACCAAATGCACCAAGACAATTATCCATTTTATTACAAATTCCACCCAAAACAACAGAATAATCTGTAGAAATTTTATTCTGATATCCACCTAGTATTTGAGAAAAAGAACCACGTCCAGTAATTGTATTACTCTGTCCACCTAAAATAGTAGATCTACCAATTGCTCCAGCACTCTGCGTATTAATTGTGTCAACAATTGAATTTGCCCATCCACCTACGATAGTATTATAAAAAGCTTCGTTATTAGTTGATCCACATATATTGTTAGATAATCCACCAACAATTAATGACCATCCATTTTTATTTTTTAAAATATTACCATATCCACCACCAATAAAATTAAAATCTTGATTTAATCCGCCATTTTCACCGCTTATCATATTATTCATTCCACCTGCCACAGTTGAACTACTTGATTTACGTATTTGATTAGCATATCCACCAGCTATTACCGCTGTACAACTTGATTCAAGTATTGCATTTATCTCTCCACCGCCAATACTAGAGTTGTTTGTGTTTCCACTTACAATATTAAAACTTCCACCAGCTATAGTACCTGCATATGCAGAAACTTTATTAAAATAACCTTGAACAATACTAGAATAACCTCCCTGTACAACGTGTCCAAAACCACCTAAAATTGATCCACCTGGTGCGCTCCAACCAAAAGCTGAGCCAATAGTTGAATTAGATCCAAGATTTACACTTCCAGAAACTCCAACTAAAAAATTAGCTGTTGAAGCTGGAACTTCTACTTTTGTTCCATTGGAATTTTTTTGTATAAGATATAATGTATCTAAATCTGCCATAATTATGCTTTGCTCCAATTAGTTAAAATTGGTATAGCATACCAATTACCTTGTATTCCATTTCCACTAGAACATATATAAAAATATTGATTATCCCAAGCGATTTGTCCGCTATATCCTGGACTAGTTACTGCTAATGGAGGGGTGCTAGAACCAATTCTAACTCCTGCGTTAAGATTTACTTCTGAAACATTTCCAGTAATTCTGGAATATCTTAAATCTAATTGTCCAGAATTAGTTAACTGTTCTGTAAAAATCTGTAAACCATTAAATGTGCGCATCTAGTAATTTACACCAAAATTGCTAATAATTGCTAAGTTGAACGCAAATTTAAGTTTTTTACCTTGCTATGCTCAAGACTTACTATGATATAAAAGACTTGCTATATAGCTACTAACTTGATGCTCTGCTGCTATTTCTTGAATATTATTTACTTGCTCTAAATTTTGATCGATAGGTTTTTCAATATAATCTTGAAGTTTGCTGCTCCAATTGGTTGGATTTTCATTAGCTATAATAATCTCAGAAATTTTTTCTGCATCTTCTTTTTGTTGGTTGCTTAATTTCTTGACATTTAATTTTTTTCTAAAAGCAGATTTAATCTCTTCTTCTAGATTTTGTGCAGCTAATATATTTTCTTTAATTTTAGATACTGAGAAGTTAGCGTTTGAACCAACTGGTTTAATATTTTTAGTTGATTGAGGAATTCCAGTTGATCCAGATGGTCTACCACTTTGAGCACCACCGCCACCAATAATTGGTTGATATAGACCTTTATCTTTGAAAGATTTGAGTTTTTGTTGAGATTCAATTGATTCTTCTGAAGTTGGAAGTCTTCCAGTTTGAATAGCTTGGACTCCTTCTTCTGGAGTAAGAATTCCAAGTTCAATAAGACGATTGTATATTCTGGAATATTGAACATCATCTTTCAAGCTAATATCTTCAAATGATGGTTGAGGAAAGTTTTTAAATCCTAAATCTTTACTGATTCTTCTAATTTCTGGTACTAAAAATTCATTAATAAAAACTTCTCTACCTTGTTTTAATCTTTCAATGAAAACTTGAACTTTAATACTTTGATTTGCGAATTTTTCGCTACCAATAAGAATATTATTTAAACCAATTTGAATATCTCTATCTACGACTTCATATTTTTCTGGACCAATTAGATTTCCAATATCAGGTATAACAAATTGTGCTTTTGTTGTATAATCTGCAATCAGAACACGGCCAACGCTTTGATTTGCGAATAAACTTTGCATTGCTTCAAGATTCTTTTGATTTACTCCACCTTTTTCTGGCTCTGCTCCCATTGTTACAAGTAAAATTGCTTGTTGAGTTGTTCTTGTGACTGCCATATCCATTTTTTTCATTTCTAATTTCCAATTAATATCATCAAGAACTGGAAAGCCCATCGGAATAGAAAGTGGCTCATAATCTTGTTTCTTATAAAATACTGCTGCTAATTTTGTAGCGTCAAGAGGAACTAAAATATATCTATTATTTTTATTTTTAATTTGTTTTTTAGTTGCTTCTGGTAAAGAGTCAAATACTTCTATGTCTTCGTCTGTTTTAGGATCTCTTAATCTTTGTAATTCATAATCGCTTAAGAGTTTGTAGTAAATATTAAAATTATAATTTACTGATCCGCCAACATAAATATCTGCAGGATTTAATATAGTATATCTAGCTGGAATTTTAATATTTTTTGCTGCTTTGATTCTTGAACCGAAGACCTGTACTATCTTTAAAGTATCTTCTAGCGATAATTCTGTATCAAATCTATAAGTGAATACGTTTCCGCTTCTATAGTATTCTCTAAAAAATTGATCTTGGAAACTTGCTAAATTAATCTTCTTAAAATACGCTGTAAAAAATTCTCTTGATTTTTGACTGCCACCAGTTAAATAAATTGGGCTAGCTGAAAATTCAGTCATTAAGTCAATTGTATTTCTAAAAATACCAACATTATAATATGCCTTTTGACATAAAACAATTGCATCTCTAACGTCTAAAGTAGATAGGTTTTGAATATTTGGACTAAATCTAAATGGAATAAGTCCTTGGTCAATATTAATAAACCTATTAGTTCTTTCTATATCTGCTGCTATATTTCTTCTAATAGCAGTCGAAGCTCTTGCTTCTGAAAAAGTCCCATTCTTTTGTGAAGACCCTTCTACCATTAAGGGCATTATTTCTGAGGCATTTGAAACTTCCATTTTTTTAGATTTTTTACTCATTTTTAATTTATATTTAAAATATTTACACTTATTTAATCATTATAGGAGAAAAAGAGTTGGATATCTGTTCTTTTTGCTGCATCATTAAGTCATTATATGACTTCAAACCCCAATTGGCTAACATAAATGCAGAATAATTATCTTTTCTAGCTTTATTAGCAGAGGCACTTCTTTTTAAATGTTGAGGTAAATCAAAGGATTGAGTACCCCTACTAGTAGCAGAATGCTCAATTAATACGCATTGTTTCTTAGTTTGATAAATAAAATCGTCTTGATTTTCTATAAAGTCAAGCATTTCCCAATCTTTTTTATCTTCTGTTTTTAGTAGTTCCATTGGTAGTCTTAATGAAAATTGAGAATTAAAGAAATCATCTGAAGCTGAAGTTTTGCTTGCAAACCAAACTTTTTTATAATCTATGCATGCTTGAAGATATTCATTAGCTCTTCTTATAAAGTTGCTGGTAAATACTTGGTTAAAGCATATTCTTTTATTTTCTAAATTATATTGATTTTTAGCTTTTCTTAACATTTGATTATAATCTTCACCTTCTAGGTCTGAATCAAAATCAAAAGAATTTATTTCAAGTTTATTATTTTTAAATAGTTCTGATTGGTTTGCCGAAGCTAAGAATACGTCTGCTCCTGCATTATCCATAACAATTAAATGAATATCAAAATTAGTCAATAAATAATAAAAATAATTGACATGATTCTTTAAATTTCCTAATCCAGCATAGGTATGAACTAAGGTTCCTTGTCTAGTGGTTTCATCTATTTCTAAAACTGCCATAGCAAAATAATCTGCATTTGGGCTATCACTCATATTAGGATCAATTCCAAGAATATATTTTTTATTTGGTTGGCCTTTCATTAAAGTATGTGGGCTTTCTCCATTTTTAATAGTACAATCTTCCATCTTTTTTGCATTAAAATAACTATCACTACCATCTGTGAATCTAGCGCAATATTCTCTCAAAAAACTACTATGACTTGATCCTCCAGCTTGAGCTTCTTCAATGATTGTTTTATCGATCATTTCTTCTGGTAAAGCTTCGTAACTTAATTGACTTACGAAGTATTTTGCTTCGCTTTTATCTTTTTCTAAAATTTTCTCAGACCATTCATTATAAGTTTTATAAAGATTTTCAAAAGTATAACTAGCTGAAGATAGAGCTATCATTTTACTTGTATTCTCAAATATCATTCTTTCTTCTGGTTTCATAATTCCATCTGCAATAAGCTTATCTTCGTATTCTCTTATCTCCATTCGTTCTTTCATATTTTGTGGAGCAACCAAGAATGGCATTAATACATTTTTAATAATCTCTTCTGGAAGAAGTAAAAACTCATCAAGTACTAGCACATTAGCGCGAAATCCTCGAATTTTTTCACCATTCAATGGAATTGCTACAATGCTTCCTCCATTAATTTGCCATTCAAATTGATCGTTTCTTTTAGCTTTAGCTCCAAAGCATTGAGCTAATAATTCTGCTCCTGGACTATCTACGATTTTTTCTAAATTATTAAATATAAATCTTGCAGTTCTAAAAGTTGGTCCAGCTATAAGTATTTTAGTATTAGGTTCAAATACACATTGAAGAAAACAAAATACAGATGCCATAAAAGATTTTCCGCAACCACGACCAAATACGCACATATTGAAATTTCTATTCATTAATGCTTTGAGATGAATTTCTTGATATGCAGCCAATTTAACTCCACTAATTAATTCAGTTGTAAATCCAATATTAGCTCTAAGAAATTTAGCTAGAGATATTTTTGCTTCTTTATCGTTAAGATAGCCTTTTAATTCTGCTAACTCAGCATTAACATCTTTAACTTCTCTTATATATTTATCTGGACAATATATCATAAAAGTTTCATATCATAAGCTAATTGTAAATCTACTTTGCTGTAAAAACATTTACTTGCAAATATAGATTCAATTGCTCTTTTCATTTCATTTCTACCATCAACAAATAAAAATTGTAGATTACTGTACTCTTGAATTAAAGACCTAGCGTTATGAAATATATACTCTGGCGTAGCTTTTATTTTTTTACTAATATGAGGTAGATATTGAAAACTTAAAGCGCTAGCGAGTTTCTCCTCAACAATAACTATTAAATATGAATTATTCTTTTGAGCTTTTTCGATTTCATTTTTAAACCTATCAAAATTCTTAATACTTAAAGTGCTAATGAAGTCACTTAAGCTTTTTCTTTCTATATAGCAATTACAATTTTCATTGCTACAAGAATAATCTCCAAATGATAGAGTCTTAATTTCAAAAGGAGTATCAAACTTTAACCAACTCTGTTCTCTTGTGTCTACGTATATAGTATCTCTGTTTGTAAGTTTATTTTTAAATTGTGAAGTAATATTATTTGGGTGAATAAATTTATTTTCTAATCCTATGCTAGAGCATGTATCATAATAATCATTAAAAATTTTATTATAAAAAATAATAGAAGGACTCATTATAGTTCTCAACTCTATTTGCGTTGGAGAATATATCAAGTTCTTGTCTTTTTTTCTTTTAATTAAAAGATTCCTGCAATATTCTTGAGCTTTATCTAATGGTTGTTCTTTTAACCATTTTTTCATATTATTCTTATCGTTAAAATCACTATTTAAGTATTGATCTTTTGTTTTAAAATTAATTGTTTCGCCAGTAAGAAGATCTTTCTTGGGATAATATGTATGATAATATTTTTCTTTATTTAAACCATAACCTCTAAGCGCGAAATGAAGACTTTTTTCGTCTTTGAACTCTTTACCATCAACTTTACATATTACGCTCATCCATTTAAAATCTCATCCTTTGAGATCCCCAAAATTTTACATTTTATTTCATCCATTGTTGAAAGTCTATCTATTTCTTTTTCGATAGTCTTTTTTCTCATTTCTACCATTTTTAATAGTTTCGCTCTACTCTCTTCTTCTTTCCACATTTGCACAAGATTTATAATAGATGCAGTTTCTTTAACTTGTTTACTTAATTTATCACTTCTTTTTACTTTAAGATCATTATTTAATTTTTGCTGACGATTGACGCAATCATTATATTCTTTGCGAGCCGTGCTACTTGCTTCTACAAGAGCCATTGGGATTTTACCATCTTCTTGCATAGACAATTCTATTTGATGTTGTAAAACATTAATTGTTTGTTGAATATTAGAGGATATGACGACCTCTGTGCAGAGAACAATATATTGATCTACTTCTTCTTGAGAAAGATCTCCTTTATCGTAAGTATATCTTACGAAACTACTTTCGAATAATTCTCTATCTGGTTCATTATCATAAATATTCATTTGATGAGTAAATCTATGAGTATTCATATAACCAATTAATGAATTTATTTCTTTTTTATGTTTATGCGTAAGCTTGTTCTTATCAATTCCATCTAAAACATATTTATTAATTTTAGCTATAGTTCTTTCTTCACTACGAGGAGGCTTATATCCTTCTGTAGAAGCGTTTTCATTTTCAATATTATTAAATTTAATATTACTTGGTATATTTTTCATCTGTTCAAGAACACTTCTTGTTTCTTGGCACAAATTAGTTAATGATTCATTTTTAAATAAAATTTTTGCCATCTCCAATCCAGTCATCGTGTGACAATTGTTACTAATATATTCTTTTTGGTCTATTGTTAATTCTATTAAACCTTTTGCTTCGTATTCGTGGCTTTTCTTTGGTTTAATTTGTCTTGAAGCTAGAAATTGTTTAACAGCTTTTCCTTCTTTGCTTCGTCCATCTAAATCGTCTCTATCAAAAGCTAATTTAACTAATTCTGCTAAAGATGGAGGATTATTTGGTCTATCGTTCCATTCTTTTAAGAGTTTTAATTGTTGCTCTTCTGTTAGTATTAGTATATCGTCTGACATATTAACGCATATCTATTTCGCCACTATAAATATATTTCTTAACTTTTTGTATAATTGATTTTTTTAGATTTTTAATTTGCTTGTATCCAGCAGATCTATTTTTTTCCGTAGTTCTATAACCCATTATTTTTGCAGCCTCTTCTTCTGTTTTATGCTGAACATAAACCAATTCATAAAACTTCCATTCAGAAAGCTTGAGTATTTTAGACATTTTGTTGTGAATATTTTCTGCGCTTTTTTCAATATTAATATTATCATGCACCATATTGTGAACTTCTTGAGTATGATTTTCTAAAGCTACTGGAAGTTTTATATCATAAGCTGATTTTTTTCTTTTTTCCCACTTTTTATAAATAGAGCATGAACCGCATTGTTTGCCGTATATTTTGCATAAATCTTCACCTTCTGCTGCTGAACATTTCAAGCAAGGTCTCGAATAGTTTCCATAATTATTACGAATTAAATTTTTAATTTGATTACTTATAATTCTATTAACCCAAGGAGCAAGAGGCTGCTTTTGATCATAAAGAGCCCATTTATTATTTATATGTATTCTTAAAATTTGAGAAACATCATTAAAATCCATCCAAGCAAGCGCAGTTAGATTCCATTTATTTTTCCTCTTATAGATTTCTTGATCTATTTCAGAAATTTTTTCCTCAAACTTAGACTTATTTTTGCTCATTACTTTGATCGTCTAATCGATCCAGCTTCTTTTTTAAAATCTTCTAGGATTTTTTTATTTGATATTTTTTGAGATTTTGATTTACTACTATTTCTTTTACTTGGTTTTGATGGATTTTTTATTAAATCTCCTATTTTTTCTCCTCTAGGCGTTTCTGCAAAAGTTTCTATCTCTAAACGATCTATATTTGGAACATGATTAACTCCATTATCATAATCATCGTCGTCATAATTTTCATTTTGAATATTTTTAAAATTTCTTAATTTTTGATTAAGAGTAGGACGAGCACGATTAACCGTATTATTAGCTATAACAGGTTTATCTTGAGCAATTTGATTATTATCAAATGATTTACCACAATTACAGCAAAATTGGGGTTTTTTTAAAGAATAATCTGTTGGAGATCCACAAGAAGTACAATATCTTTTCATTTAATATAATTATATATTAAATATTAATTTAAATCCAATTAAAATAATTATTTAATATTAAACTAATGATAATAGATATTTTAATCTATTTAAACTGCCAAGTATCTCATCTCGTGTATTTAATAAATCTGAATCTCGAGTTTCATCAAGCATATCATTTAATCCAATCAAAAATTCAATATATGAATCTGTTGCGGTGCTAAAATTCAAATCAGAATAATTCGACATTTCAAGATTAAATCTAGAAGCGGCGATTACTCTACCATATTTGCCCATGTATGTTTCAATAAAAGTATCTATGTTTTCATCTAAACTCTCGTAAATTTTTCCAAAACTTTTGTGCTGTGAGAATGAAGCTGTTTGCCAATGGAAAATTTGGTATTGCTTTTGCATTTGAAGCATGGCTGTTTGAATTTTTTCTCCATCTAAAGATTCAGTATTTTGATCATCTGGAATATCGACTATATTATCTTGAGCTTTAATTTCTGGGGCTGGTGCAGTAACAGCTGTATTTGTTGGTTCTTTAATTTTGTTCATATTTTTAATATCTTCTGTAAAATCTACTTCAATTTCGTTTGCTTTGCTTTTCTTCTTTGGGTTGCTATAAGTATTTAAGCAAATTGCTACTTGTTGCTTATTTTCCATTTTAGGATTATCTTTGTTAACTTTATGCATGCAACGATTCATATAATCGTTCTGTTTCTCGTTGTCTTTTTTCTCAGGTATAGGCACATATAGCATTACACATGTTTTAATACTAGTGTAAGAAGAGATATGACCATTTCTACTAGTTTAATTTGTTTTGCTGTGTTAGTTTATATATATTATTTAGTAGAGAGAGTTAAGTAAAAATTAATAAATTTCATATTTAGAGTTTAAATATGCCTCAACTTGTTGGCGCTCTGGAGTTGTGAGGACTCGGTTATATACGATTACTTCAGCTACCTTACCCTTTAGACTATAAGTTCCATTTGCTGTTTGTTTTCCTATATATAGAGTTGTGTCATCTCCTCCTACCGCACTGCTATAAGTATTAGTAGGGTCAGAATACATTAGTTGACCATTAACAAATGATTGCCAATCATTATCAGTGCTTTTTACAGAATAAAGAGTCCAAGCATTTGTAATAGTTACTGGTGGCGTAATACCATCTTTTCTTAATCTTGTTGCAAAAGCGTCATAAACAAAACAATCTGGACCATAAGGATAATGAGTTTGACTGAATGCATTAGAATCTTCTGATCCCCCAAAGTTTCCAAATATTGGTCCGTTGTCATTACCATAGTTACAAACATCTTCCACATATTGAACTGAAAAAGCTGTTGATCCTGCTACGCCAAGTGGATTTATTGAAATTGAGAATACTCTTTCAACATTATCAGACATTGATGTTAGTGATATGGTTGGTTTGCTATTCAAATCGGAGACATTATAAATAGGATTATCGGCAACAGGTATTGCATTATTTCCATTTTCACTTTGATCTGCCCATTCAATTACAGTTTGATATCCATAGTTAATAGATCTTGTAACAGTACCAGATATCGTACCATCTGGATCTAATATAACTGATGATCCAAATGCCTCTCCACCTGCAGCTTCGTTCGTCCATTGTCCATCACCATAAGTAGATGAGTTAGAGTATTGAAGAGTAAATGTAGCTGTGTCATATAAACTCCAATTTCCAATGCTTCCTTGTATATTGCCTCCAGTATCATTAATTAAATCTGCAAATGTCTCAGATCTTTCATTTAAACCATAACCACCGCTTAATTCATCAGGAATATCATTACCAGTCATCATTATTCCAACTGTAATCTGATTATTTAAATTCCAATTAATGCAATCATAAGAATCCACATTAGAATTTTGGTCAAGATAGAATCTTCCCTCTTCACAAGTTATTGATTTACCATTTGCAGGGCAACTCAAAGAATAGTTATTATCAGCATCTGGGAATCCATTGGCTATGTATGTTCCAGAAAAACTTGAAAGTCCTCCAGTGCAAGTTAGAACAACTTGAGATATATAAGTTTGTAACGTAATCCCAGTGTCCGCTTTTAACCAAAGAGCTAATCCACCTAAACTTGATGGAAGAAAAAGTCCTGTTCTTGGAATTTTGAAGGTTGTATTTTTTTTAATTATTAAGCTCATTTTATTTATGGAGTTGTGCTGATAATAAGACTTCCACCTAGCACAATATCAGTATTGTATTCCCATCCAATTAATGGAATTGATAGCCCATTTGCATTATAAATAGTTGCTATAGTAATATTTGCTTCAAAAGTATCATATCCATCATCTATATAGCAATTTACTCCTAATCTCCATTCTCCAGCAACCCCTCCAGAAAAATTTAAATTTTCCCCACCATACACATATCTACCGCCTTTCCATAATAGATTTGAATCTCTTGTATATGGATTAACAAATCTAGAGCTTAGAATATGAATTGAACCATCAAAAAAATCTTGATTAAGAATTAATCCAGAAAAATATAAGTTAGGCGTGGAAAGCGGAAGCGTTGTTGGCGCTGCAATAACATCTCTTTTAACTATAAAAGCCATAAACTATATTACACTAGTCATTTAAATAGTTTTTTATATCTTTAATTAGCTTTTTTCTATTATTTCTTTCTAAAACTGTTACTAAAGTAGCTATTGATACTGGAAAGAATACTCTAAGAAAGAATTGAAGGTGATCTTCTCTACTTAATAAATCAAAGTAATTAATATAAAGGTCACTTAGCCCCCAAAGCGTGAAAAGTATCGCTGGTATAAATGAGATAAAGAAAAACCTATCATAAGTTTTTAAATTAACCCACCAATTCTTAATTTTAATTGCCATACATAAGGCTTACACAACATTAGATTGGAGTTGCTTCTTTAGGATTTGGATTTGAATTTACTGGTGGTATAAGTTGAGGATTAATTGGAGAGGTTATTGGAGAAGATGTTTGAGATGGCGAACTAGCTTCTGCTCCTGCAGCAGTATCAATATCTGGAACACTAATGCTATCTGTTCTATTAGCAACTATATCATTTATTTCACTTTTAAAAGACATGCCTTGAGACTTAGCAGTTTCTTGTGCGTTAGCAACACCTTTAATAAGAGCATCATTAGCAAGTGGCGCTAATCCTTTTTCATTAAACAAAGGAGATGAAGATATTAAGTCTTTAACATCAACACTCTTCGGACTTGAAGATGTCATTCCGTTTGGTGTCGCAGAAATTCCTTCGCCAGATTGTAATGTTATTGATTTACCATTTTTGTCTGTTACAACAACTCCTGCGGTTGTTTCGGCCACGGCGATATGAGTTGCATCATCTCTTACATCAAATACTACAGTACTTCCATTTACTGCGGCTGTGACGCTACCAGTAGTTACAGTCATGGTTTCAGTTTCAGGATCTTTTGAAACAAGAAATGTTCCTTTATCACATTTAACCAAACGTTCTTTTCTAATAAATGAAAAAATTGAATTAGCGCCAATTCTTGTTATTGATTTATCGTCTAATGATATTTCGCACATGCTCTGTTCGCCAGTTCCAACTTGAGTATCTGATTCTATTTTGTCATTTAGAATAGCTGTTACTTTATTTGTATTTTTTAAACTGTAAACGTCATTTTTTACAAATGATAAAACAGAAGCAATTGAGCTATGATCCATTAGAGCTAGCAGAACTAGAGTAATTAATATTCTTATCATATAAAGTATTAGACAGTTGAGATTGAAAAACATTAGATTTATATTTTAATGTTACTTGTTTCATCATGTAGCCTACTGACACATAGATTGCTTCATTATAAATTGGATTAGATGGTTTGTGGTTATTTAAATTTAATATCCATTTATGAGATTCTAATCCTATAGGCTCGATACCTTTGGTAAAGCATGAAGCTTCTTTTGTAACATATACAAATTCTAATCCAGATTTTTTTATATCTTCTTGCAATGTAGATTGAGGCATATAAACCAAGCAAAAAATAAGCCCTGTTATAAAGATGCTAAATGTATAATAAATTTTATTCATTGCATTGTAAAAATAGAATATCTACCTTTGCCTAAGCACTGATAATAGTATGTATACTTTTCTTCTCCAATTTTATGAACTCCCCAAACTTCATCTTTAAAATAATCTCTTAAGCTAACTGTTTTGTGTTCTCCAATTTGTTTTTGTATCCATGTTGTAACTTCATGGACATTTCCTTCAAAGACTACTACTTTTCCATGACTTGTGTATTGCATTTTTCTGTTCCGCTTGCCGTTTGTATATCTAAATTGTTTTTAGTTTGTTTAGCTATTATTGATCCTATCATAGTTAATATTAAAAAACAAGCAAAAAGTAATCCATAATGTGTTTTTTGTTGGGCTTTCTTTTTGGCTCTATATTGATGAAAATTAGTTATAAAATCTTCTGTATCCCTTTTAGAGGGAAGACTCTTTTCATAATTACTTAATAATAAGTTTCTCATGTGATTATCCATTGTTTTATTCTATCTGGCTTTTGTGTCAGATTCTAATATTACACTACCATCTATTCTTAACAAGTTTCTTGTGCTTCCATGTGGATTTTTAATTGTTTTATCTAAAGCACCACTAGAATGATTAGTAAAAGCTTTAGTAAAGTCCACTAAGAAATAATCATTTGTATCTAATGCTAATATTTTTTTAGAATTTTCTATACCATATTCACCACCTGCTCCTCCAAAACAAGATCCTCTTTTCCAAATAGTAGGATGTTGTTCGTTGTGTGCAGGACAACTAAACACAGTATTTGCTTTCTTTTTTTTACCTGTATATGTAACAGGAATATAGTTAGTGAGATAATATTCTATGTTAGATTTATCAACTACATTTTGAGTTGTGCCACCAAATCTACTATCGCTAATGAATGTATTAATTGTTTGACCATCTGGACCTGGAGGCAACCAGCCATCATTTTCTTCTGCAAATAACAAAATACTTGTACCAACTTGTTTCATGTTTGAAGCACAAGCAGCTTGAGATGATTTACGTTTGACTGCGCCAAAAGCAGAGAACGATAAGCTCATTACAAATGCCATTATAACTATTACAACTGCCATTTCAACTAATGTAAAACCAAAAATTTTTAATAGTCTTGGATGTTTTAAAAGCGTGTTGGGAGTTTGCATTTGTTTCTCCTCACGATTCTAAGACCTATTAAAACACTAGCACCACCTAATAGAAGTGAAAATGTAGAAGGTTCTGGAATAACATTTACTACTCCATCTGTGGTAAAACTATTAGCGTCCCATTTCAAATTTGAATTAGCAATATCTAAATTAGGTAATGCTGCTAGCAATGTATTAACATCAAATGTAGATGCTTCGATTGACTCAAAATTAAATAAATCGTAACTATCATTCATTTGAAATGAGTAATTATCTAATGTTTCAAATGTCCATGATGTACTAGCTCCTAATGTCAATAATGTACTTACATTAATAGCGTCATAGGTAGTACCTCTGGTAGTTGGTGCGCCTAATTGGAATTGGAATGTTCCATTACTTCCATTCAACTCATAAGCAGTTAGCAGACCAGGACTATTGCCAGGGGCCACAGTACCACCATTTAAAGTCAAACCTTGCACACTACCAGAGCCACCTAATGTACCTCCTGTATTTACTAAAACATCTCCTGCGTTTCCATTTACGGATAACAAACTTCCATTGATAGTAGTACTACCAATAGTACCACCAGAATTAACCGTAGCTGTACCAGAATTAAATACAACAGTACCAGCTGTTCCTTCTACTAACAACGTTCCTCCACCTACAGTGCTAGTACCCAATAGACTACCTCCTGATTTTACATTGAGTCTGCCCCCTGTGTTAACTGTGGACACGCCAGTATTTCCATATACATCTAATGTACTACCATTAACAGTTGTTATACCAGAATTACCACCCAAATTCACTGTAGCTGTACCAGAATTAATAACAGTCTGAGCCACTGATCCACCCACAATCAAAGTACCACCATTAACAGTAGCTTTAGAAGAAGTACCACCTGTTTTCACATCAAAAGTACTGCCTGTGGCAATTGTTGTTTCACCTACTATGCCACTATTGAGTAAACTTCCTCCTGTGAGAGTCGAGTTTCCAAGGAGCCCACCACTATAAACTGTTGCAGTTCCTGCAGACATGGAGAATGTACTGCCAGTTCCTCTCATGTCCAGAGTACCACCTCCTTGTGTTATTGTGCCAGTTGTACCATCTACTGATACTGTAGTAGTAACTCCAATAGAGAAATTACCAATGGTTCCAGTGCTATCGACTATCAAGTTTCCACTGTTAGCAGCTACACTACCTGCAATACCTTTAACTCTCAAGGTACCGCCTGATACTACAGCAGCACTGGAAGCAATGGAACCAGCAGTATCCACAACAAATGTACCCTCTTGTATAGTAGTTTCTCCATTGTAAGCATTGACTGCTTGAAAGGTTGCTGTTCCAGTTCCTGACTTGGTTAAACCTCTGAGTGCAGCAGCTGTGTTGAACAGTGATCCTTTGAAAAGGAAGTCACCCACACCACCCACAAGACTGTTATCTGCAGTGGTGCCTCCAATGTCCAATGTACCATCAAACTGCACAGTTAAATTGGTACTGTTGTTGAATAGTCTTCTGCCACCACTGGTACCTGCAGATGCAGTGAGCAAGCTTGTAGCATTAGTAAACTGTAATATTGTTTTGTATCCACCATGATTGGTGAAAGACATGTTGCCACCTTCATATTTGTTCACAGCATAAGTGGTAGTGGCAACAGAATTAGATCCTGCCAGGTCTACCGTACTCATATTGGCTAGACTGCTAGACCCTTTGAAACTATTCTGAACAGATAACCCTGTGGTTGAATTGACTATTAGTTTTGAGTTACCATTTGACATGGTTACTAGGCCTTGACCCACACCAGTGCCTCCATTCACAACAACTGTGCCTCCACCTGTTATTTCAAAACCACCAGCCAGAGTGTTGGTACCATTCATTGTGACAGTGCCTGCTCCTATGTGTTTAACTATACCAGCAGTAGACAGACCTCCTTGTTTCAATTCATTGTTGAATGTGAATGATCCATCTCCTGCCAGAGTTAATGTTCTGGATGTGCTAGAAGAAGCAGTAGTTAGTGATGCTACATTGTTGAATACCAAGCCACCTCCTGCAGTTTGAAACCATGTGTTACTGTTATTGGCGTTCTCCACTAATATGTTGAATGTTTGAATGGCAGTAGAATTGTTAGTAATGCCACCACTAGATGATAATGTCTGTGTACCATTAAAACTATTAATTAAATATGGATTTGCATTGGTTGAAAATGTTATATTTTTTGCAGCTCTAGTGGAAGTCAAGATAACGGTGTTATTATTGGCTCCATAATTGCCAAATGTAATTTCATCTGTGGTAGTGCTTGAGCTAGTAGATGAAGGTTGAATTCCATTTGTCCAGCTTGTTGGCGATGTCCAATTTGTTCCAGTATTGTTCCAAAGAAATACTACTGCGTGAGATTCTTGGACAGCTCCAGACATTAAAAAAGCCGCAATTAATTTTGCGGCTGTGTTTTTTAGTACCTTTTTTAATAGGTTATTTTTCATATATAGTTACTCCTTCTTGTTTTCATCTAAATGTATAGACACCTCTTTATAGATTTTGTTCATTTTATTTTTCTTTATTTTTTGAACGTATGTCCAGTCATTTAGCATAAAATCCTCTACTACTATTATAGGATAAGTTTTATTGATGTACAACTTTATTTTTTCCCTATATTCTTTTTTATTTCCAATTTGACATATTGGTGATGTTCCCCAGTTTGGATCATAGATCCATAAGTTATTCTTATACTCAAAAACACAAACTGCATGACCAATTATATTATCTATGTCGTCTTTGTAGTAAAATGTAAAACCATAAACATTGTTCCATATATCATTGTTTGTTTCTAATAAGAGATTACATTGAGAAGCATAAATCATAGCATCAACAAAACAAGAATTAGGAAGATTGGTTATATTGTTATATTTTTTAAGTTCAAAACCAATTTTTAAACAAGAGACCCAAGATACGATTAATGCAAACCCAACAAGTAATGTTTTTGTTTTCCAGTTCCAGAGTTTACTTATTTTTTTTGTAGTCTTCAAGGCAAGATTTAAATTTAGATTTGTCATCACCTTTTTTTGTAGGAACACATTTTTTTAAGAACTCATTGAATTTTTGAGCTTCAATGGTTGTCATTTTTTTGTATTCTTCGTCTGCTTCTATTTGATATTGTTCATCACTAGAAGCTTTGCTTTTACAATGTTGTTTTTGACTAAAGCCTTTTGGATTTTTGCAATCGATGCTATCTTTATATTCTTTACTCCATTTTGCTTCGCTAATTTTTTGAAGTTGTATTTCTGTTTTACCAAGCATATCCCCTTTTTTCCAAGTTGATCCATCGTTTGTGCATTCATACATTACTGCATATCCCATGTCTTCTGGTAGATCACGAATTTCTTTAACGATTCCTTCACTACCATAATGTTTGCATTCTGCATTTACATTTTTGACTTTATCACCAACTTTAAACATCATTGAAGCGCTTGATTCTTCATTTTCTTTATTAAACATTACATAGTTGTGAATAGTAATCATATAGTCTTCTGCAAGAATTGCCATTTGTTGTAAAAATGGTTCAGTAAGATTTTCTTTTACCATTGGATCATTTAGTTTATCTAAAATATTTTTTGAATGTTGATAAATAGAATTAATTGAACCAACTATCATTCCATAAAAATCTTCTTTATAGTCTTCAAGTTCATCTGCTGGGTCTTCTATTTCTTCTACTTGAGCTAATAAAGGTTCTATTTTTAATAGTTGTGCTTGTTCGAATTCTGTTTCACCGTCCCATTCGTAAGTTTCATTTTCATAATCAGATCCTTGCGCTTTCTTGAGAGCTTCTTGACTTGGACGATCTTTTGAACCTTCTGGAGCTGGGCGATAATTTTTACCCATCCTTTTTTTCTTTTGTTGAATATTATACCAGAGTCCTTTGCTTTTTCCTTGGACTTCTGCTTCTAAATTGATTTCTTCTTCGCTTCCAGTAATTTTACTGACTGGTTTTGCGCTCCACATTTTACAAGACCAGTAATTAGCTTTATATTTTGGACCAGGATTCTCACAGCCATGTCTTGCTCTATAAGCTTTGCGTCTTTCTGGATTGTCTCTTTTGATAGACATATTTGGATCGCCAAAAGTAACTTTTACAATATTACCTTTATCGTTTTTAACATATACTCCAAATTTCTTTTTGCTTCCAGAAGGAAGACGAAATGGTTTATTAAGTGGCGCTTTGCCTTTTTTTGCTGCTAATATATCTTTTGAGAAATCGATTTCCATATTGTTTAATGTAGTTACACTATTTTTTATGAAACAGCGATTGGGAAAAGGTTCATTATGCTCATGGGCTATTTTTGCTATAAAGTGTTTTTAATATATACTTTTTAAATTAAGTATTAACTGCTATAATATTAGAAGAATTTCCAGGAGCCCATGCTTGCCAACTATTAACATCTAAATTAAGATAATTTACTGCTACATTTCCTATATCTGCAGAGAATATATACCAAGCATCTCCTCCAAAAAAGATAGATCCTTGTCCATCTGCTCTAGTAAAATTATTATTGGATGGATTTTTTGTATAAGTGCTATTTGCTGGTATATATGTGCCATTAGAAATAATAATTTGATTTATAAAAGCCGCACAAGCTTTGGTAGCTGTAAAAGGAGATGGCCACGCAGCTTGCCAAGGAAATTGTGAGACAGTTAATGATGTTGCGAGTGGAGTTCCAAGATTAGCATAAATCCATGGACTAGAAGTATTCGCCCTAGATAATGTTTCATCAAAATAAGTATAAAGATTTTCGTTTTCACGAGTTAAAGCTCGTGGTAAAGATACTGGTCCAATAAACCATCCCACCATTAAAACTTTAGCATCATTATTAGCGCAGTCAGCAACAGTTGGATATTGAGAACTATAAGTTACAGATCCTACATTAGTTATAGTAACATTTCCAGGACTAGAATCTTTTGTTGGTTCATTTTGATTAGCTAATAATATTAGAGTTGTACCAGATATATATCCCAAAGGGGCTGTGGGTTCAAATGGACTAAGGTATTGATAAAAAAATTGATCATCATTAATTCTTAAGTTTGTTATATATCCTTGATAAGCATAAGCTCCACTAGCCCAAGGAGTACTACTACTATCAAAAAGATTACCAATTGTTATAACGCTATATTGAATCTCAGGTGGATAATAGTCACCAAAAGTTGCATCCGATACTCCATTAATAAAAATAGACAATATAGATTCTAGAGCATTATACGAAACAGCAACATGTGTCCATTCATTTAATTGTATTTCGCTATTTGAAGTAAAAAAAGTACCGCCGAAGTCGGTGCTATAGCTATAAAATGATACCTTATTATTTAACAATTGCAATGACCAGTTATTTCCACCACTTTCAGTATCTCCAATAATTATATTTCCGTAATCACCAAGACCAGGATTCCTTATTGATGTAGGTTTTATCCATGCTTCTATGGTGAAAGGAGAAGCCCCATCTGTAAGATTTATTACTCCCTCTCTTGGAAATTGTAAAAATTGATTTGGATCATTAAAAAGTAAGCTTCCAACTGATGTAGTAGTAGCTATTGTTCTTTTGGGTATATATAAATTTATTCCTCTTCTAAAATTTGCTAATTGCTTTGTTTTCTTGACTATCATATAGTCAGTATGAAGTTAAATTAAGTTCTTTCCCAGCTAATATATCTAGGAGGAACTAATCCACTAACACTAACATCTCCAACATAGCTTTGATCATTTAAACTTCCGCCATCACCAGCGTTTGTTGCGCTATTTGCAGCAAGAACAAAATTAAAACTACTAGCACTTGCACCTAAACCATATTTAACATAAAGTACGCCAGTATCTAAGTTTTGTACAAAAAATTCTCTACGAGAAGAATTTGCTGCTAATATTCTACCATTACTTCCACTAACTGTAAAATTACTAATTCCTGTGCTTTGTTCTGGAAAAGTGGTAACTCCGTCAAGTTGTGGATTTAAATCTGCTTGAAATACAATTGTTCCTTGGACTCCAGCTGGCCAAGCATCGCCAGTAGCAAATAATTTATTATTGATGCTAGTTGTATCTTGTTTGATACCACTTAAATAACTATTTGGACCATATCCGCCAACCCCAGTTAATATATCTTCTATGCTATCTAGCTTTCTCCAATCTAATCCTTTAAAACCTGTAAATCCAGGCTCTTCTGTGTACACTTCAACTACATTTTTATTAAAATTTGGGTCGTAAATATTAGGCATAAATATTATTACACTTTAATTTTTTAATTTGTATGATATATTACGGATACATGACCAGAACTTGATACATATAAAGCTTTTTCATTTCCAACTTTAACTGTTGCTGGTAGATTATAATTACCAGCAGCAATACATAGCACTATATCGCCACTATTATTATCTTGTTTTAAAATTGTATCTTTATGGCAGCTAACTCCAAGTAAATATATACTGCTATTTGTAGGTGAATTTAAAATAACTCCATTTCCAGTAATATTTGCTGCAAGGGCTTCTGCTTCGAATCCGCTGTCTCTAAAGAAATATTTAGCCATACAATTTATTACACTTTTATTTTTTGTTATCTAGTTCTTCAAATTTCTCAATAATATAAGCTAATATATCATTTCTCATAATATCTTCTCTTCCAAATTTAAAAGTACATATTCCCTTATCTTTACTTTTTTTATCATCAAAAAGATTATATATTTTTTCAAACCCACTATTCTTAATATCAGCTTGTCTAATATCTCCAATTAATATTAATTTACTAAATTTACCCATTCTTGTGGTAATCAAAAGAAGATCATGAATACTTAAATTTTGAGCTTCATCACAAATAATATAACTAGCATTTATACTTAATCCTCGAAGGAATCCAACTGGTAAACCTTTAACTCTTTCTTGTTTTAATAGCATTTCAACTTGTCCTTTGGGTAAGAGCTCGTGAAGTTTATCCATTAATGGTTGGAGATAAGGGTCAAGTTTACTATGAAGATCTCCTTTAAGAAATCCAAGATTATGAGATGAACTTTCTACTGGATTACGAATATAAAATATTTCACCAATTTTTTTCTGATTTATGGCATTTAATGCTGCGTATACGCTGAGTAAACTTTTCGCTGTTCCTGCTGGGCCTTTACAGAACACCATTTTGGTATTCTTATCTTGAAGTAGTTGAATAAATTTCTTTTGATTATCTGTCCATTGTAATTCGCGAATATTTAAGAAGCCTTCGATTTTATCTCTTTGAGGAACAGAAACCGACTTGTCTTCTTTTTGTTTATGCTTTTTAGACATTGTACTTACTACAAATAATTACACCCCAATTGTATTAATTTGAATTAATATTCTTTTAAAAAATAAAAAACTTTAAATTAGCGAATAGCCAGGTTTAAAATTTAATTCTAAAACAAAAGAATTTACAGCTTGCCCTTCGTCGAATCTTTTAATAAAACTCGCTCCAATTTTTGGCATAGTTGCAGTATATTCTTTATTTTTAATTTTCATATTAACATGAGAAGGAAGAACTGAAATACTAGTAACTTTACCTTTCATGTTCTTTTTGATTGCTCTGGCGATTGCACAATTTTGAGGATTAGCTTTTTCTCCTTCAAAAATGTTTCTTTCTGTTATATTTATTGTTTTATTCACTTTTTATTTCCTTTACTTTATAGTCATAATTATCACTATCTTCAGTAACCCACTTAGGGCTATTTTCAGAGGTATAAATATGACTGTTTATTTTTCTTTGCAAAATCAATTCATTTGATTTTGTTGCGAAACTTGGATCAAAAACTTTTATTCTGTTGTTTGGTTGAATAGCGAAATTGCCATTATCAAGTTTTATAACATGACCAGCTTTGTGTTGATCAGGTTTTTGACTGAATCCAAAATTTAATTCATTATAATCACTATGAGCCCAATCAAGAGTAAATAAATAACGACCCATGTATTCTTTTCCGCTTCGTCCAGTATATTTGATTATTTTATTTTCTAATAAATAAAAAGTTGTTACAGCTATATGATAACTAAAACTATCCCAAAGCTCTAATTCTTCTAGTTCCATATCAGGCGCGTCTTCTTTTGAACAAAATGCGCTTATGGGAGCATGCCACCAAATACCTCCGTCTTCCATAAGAAAGTTAAAAAGCGGGACTTGACTAGGAAGACTTGTTATGCCAAATATTAAGCATTTGTATTTTTTATCAAAACTGTCTTCTTGATTTCTCAAGTAATTTCCTCTAACATAGCATTCTATAGGGGGAATATTTGAATTAAGAAAAGACATATACTATTAATTTGTATTACACTCATAAAAAATGTGTAATATGTTATATATGAATCTTTTTCTATTAAGCAGAATCTTCAATAAGAAATTAATCAAAGGATTTCCTCCTTGTAGTGATTGTCCAGATCCAAATAGTGATTGCAATCAACCTTGTGGATGCGGTAGCGGTGGAAAAGGTGGTTGTGGTGGTGGAGGAGGAGGAGGTGGAGGACAAGGTGGTGGAAGTGGTGGCGCTCCAAGGGGAGCACAAACTTTTGGTGCAGCTCCTGGTAGCGATACAGAAGTATCTATGGAAATTTTCGATGATCCAAACTTTGC
>Ga0114973_10000239_pt1 | contig 39928 bp, 26 predicted proteins | sample M_140807_MF_Meta_FD_87025 | JGI IMG/M metagenome (GOLD analysis project Ga0114973, IMG submission 87025) | Freshwater microbial communities from Lake Montjoie, Canada to study carbon cycling - M_140807_MF_MetaG | ecosystem: Environmental > Aquatic > Freshwater > Lake | place: Lake Montjoie... | reverse complement strand
TCAAAAACTTAATTACAAAGTCACCTAAATTATTTTCCATATCTTAATTTTTTGTTGGTCTATTTTCTTCAAACCATTCTACCATCCCATTGAACGCCCATACAAATCCTGATGATACCATACCATCAAAGAACCAAGAACCCCAACTTGGAACCCCTAACATTTCGTGTACTGGTGAATATAAGACAAGACCAAAAAAGAACCCTATCCATACCGATGCACACATCATACATTTAATCATATCACTCAAAAATATAAAAAACCCTCTAAAAGGAAAATTTGGTGTGTTTGATGATTTGTTAATGGAATTTCTCGGTCCATTAAAGATACTTCCGTAAACGATTATGTTGGTCATCCCATAAGCCATAATCATCCATAATAATAATTGTGTTATCATATTACATTGTTTCATTTATGTTGGAACCTTTCATATAAACAGCCCCTTGACTGATTTTAATTGATTCCAATTGTTTATTTATGTTTTCAAGGTCTTCAATCCTTGTGTTCTTTAAAGATAGTTCTTTTCTAAGTTTCTGTAAAGTTTCTTGAAGAAGTAATACCTTATCATTTGGTTTTTCAACTTCAACTATTCTTTCCACAATAGTTTCAACCGGAACTTCTTTGATAACCTCCACAATTTTTTCAACAATTATTGGTTCAGGTTTGTCACAAATATTGTCTAAATTTGTGACAGGAACTTCCACCATAACTTCTTTAATAATTGGTTCTTGATTTTCCAACTGTTGTATTTTTAACAACAGTTCATTTATTTTATTTTTGTCCCCAATTTTATCTATATTTGGGACAGGAACTTCCACTATAACTTCCTTAATAACCTCAACTTCTCGGATTATTTCTTTAACTACCTCAACTTCTTTAATAACTTCGACCGGAACTTCCACCCGTATTTCACGGATTACTTCAATTTCCACCTGTTTTTCACCAACAATACCCGTTTTTCCTGAATCATCACCAAGTAAACCATATTTTTTTATATTAAACCCATCGACATAACATTTGGCAATAAACTTGTCCACATCATCAATATTGTTTAATTTACAATATTCATTGACGCTACTTAATTGACTACTTGTTAACTCGATTCGCTTCACGCTCTTTATCTTCTTGTTCTATTTTTTTAAGTAATTCTTCCCACTCCTCATCGGAGAATTTGTCTCTAAGATTTCCCACTGTTAACTAATTTTTCTGTTCCGTTTATAATATCATCAAATGATTTCATCTTAAATGATAAGAAAGGTTTTGGATTATCTAAATCAACAAATGAATAATCATCTGTCTCAACATTATATATTCCAAATCCGTGTTTGGTTATTGTCTCACCATAATTCTGTTGAATTGTTGAACCCACCATATACGCTTTCTTACCACCCGGAATGTTAAAGATTTGTCTTTTGTGAATATCACCACATAATACCAAATCACATCCGTTAAACTTATCAGTCTCAAATCCGGTTTCAAACTTATATCCGATATCTGTAGTTAATCCCTGAACTGGTCCGTGAAATAATCCAATCTTTAATCTACCCGTTTTTTCAATCTCAGGTGGAATGTTATGGTCAAGTAATGAATACACCACCCAATCAACATTATCATCCTCGTATTCACCTCTGTTCTTTAAATAAACAATGTTGTCGTTCTTTAAGGAATCAATTACAGGTGTTAGAGCATCCAACCTTGAAGAGTTGGACTCCAAAAAATCGTGATTACCTATTATAACAATGGTTTTGGTAATCTTAGAACATTCCGTAAGAATCCAAGCAACAAACTCAATAAGTTCAGGTGTCATTTGGTTCTTAGAATGAACTAAATCTCCGGTGAATACAATCCTGTCCGGACCAATCTCTCTGAATTGTTCCAACATATCATTCAATATACCTCGATATAGGTCGTGGTCTTTGAATAATCGTATGTGTAAGTCACTGAAGTGAACTAATTTTTTAATCATCTTATTTGTCAAATATTTTAAAATCTTCATTTACGTGACCGCAATCGTCACATCTGTACGTAGGGAAAGGCACTATAGTATCTTCCTGACTTCCTGTTAACAATTTGTTAACTTTCTTAACCATCACAACTTCTTTAAAGTAGACACAATCACACTCCTCACATACTACAGTAGGTTGTTTTTTTAAATCAATCTTTGGTTTTAATAAATCGTCCATATTCTTTTTTTATAAATTTAGTTTATTTTTACTTCTTAGTCAAATACTTTTTCACATCCATTTCCAAGATAGTATCTTGAACTGACTTAGGAACACGGAACTCTTCATATTGACCTATTTCCTTCACAAGAACAATCACACACCCATACAATTTAATGTTTTCGTATTTAGTTCCTTGTAACATTTTAATTAAAAGTTTCCCATAAAATGGTAGTTGAGTAAAGTAGTGACCCAACGCATTATTTGGTAACTTATCAAACGGATAGTACATTTTTTTAGTGAAGAACGATTCCTCAAAATTCTTTGGCTTATTACTTTTCCAGTCTGTTATTACCAAACCAAACTCAGTTTGTTCTTTATTCATTATGAGCCATACCTTATCCGGTTGTCCGGTGTAAGCTAGTTCAGGGTCACCCAACACAATCTCCGTATCCAATAACACAGCTCCTCTCTCAACCATAAGTTCTAAGTAAGCCGTTCCGGCAGATATCATACTATCCCCCTTTAAAATTTGTGTAAAGTCACATTCAAAGATGGGTTGTCTCACTTCTTTGTAATCCCCAAACATCTCAATGGTTTTCTTCTCCAACATATAGTGAACCCTACTTCCCATATTGGTTGAGTAATCTCCGGCCGCCTTCCACTCATCCAAGAGTTGTTGTTGTACCTCAGGGTCACCTTTAGCTTTCTTTAGTGAGATACCTTCAGTATCAAACTCTTCATAGAAGTATTTCATTACTTTACTAACAGACGGATAATCACTTCGGATTACCCCGGTCTCATCCTTCATATAATAAGTGTGGGTGTCCTCAACGAATGTTAACTCAAGGTCCTCTCTTCGTTTATCTAACAACCCCCTTATTTCTTTCGCAACCTCATTTAAATCTATCATCTATTTCATTGTATAAAAATGATTATTTATATCACCCCTTAAATCGGCAACATCGGCATCACCCGTTAATTTTATTATTTTAACCTTACCATATAATCTACCCCCATTTAAGTTGTGATATAGTTTTACAGCATCTTGCCACGCATCAGCATCAAGACATATAATTATATTACCATTCGCTTTCTCGTATAATGTATTAAGTAACAACTCCGACATATGTTTTCCCAACATAGCAATACTATTTGGTAGGAAGATAGCGTCAAACGCTCCTTCACAAAGATGAATGTCCGCATTCCAATTGATTGTGCTCTCAAAAAAAATTATCTCATCTTTTGATGCCTCAGGATTTTTGTATTTGGCCCGACTATTTGGGTCCCAACTTCGGGCAATAAAATAGTTCAACTCATCCTTACTATCATAGGATGGTATAATAATCCTTCCTGAGAACGTACCTTGGTCACAGAACCCAATTCCATACTTTTCAATAATCTTATCAGTTATTCCTCGTTGGGTTAAGTAATTGTATGCCTGACGACGAACCGGATAAACTAAACTACTATCTTTGAATTTGGTAAATCCTTCAGGTAGTTTTAATTTAGTTACTCGTTTTTCTTTTGGTTTGTGATTTTCCGGTTGAAGTAGGTTGTAGATTTTTTTCTGTTTCTTATTACCAAAATTATCTATAAGTTTTCCAAGAGGCCCTTTGGTATTGTTTTCATCCCCACAACTCCAACACTTGTAGACGTGTTCAAAGTAGTTCACCTCCATATTTCCCTTGTGCTGGTCTTCATCGCATATCGGACAGTCAAAAGATATTTGACCCTTTGACTCATAGTGAAGTTTCTCATCCCCTAAGATATCGTGTAGTATCTCCAATAAAATTTCCGCATCATCTGACATAAGTCAAATATACGAATAAAATTATTATTATCAAAACTTTATTAGTTTTTTAATCCCCCTATATTTATGATAATAACATTTCATTAAATGACAACGAACATTTTAATTAACAACATATCGGGAGCATCACCATTTAACATTTATTTATGTGACCCATCAAATATTACTTGTATCTATATTGATACCATACCTTCGTCGTCATTACCTTACAATTTTGTAGTTCCGGTTATAATGGGAAGTCAATCTTCGTTTAGTTTAAAAGTTGTCGACAGTAATAGTTGTGTCTTTTATCAAAATCTTAATGTTATTATAGCTAGTAGCACCCCAACACCAACACCAACTATAACCCCAACAAATACTTTAACCCCAACTGTAACCCCAACTGTAACCCCAACTGTAACCCCAACTACAACACCCGCTGTATTAGTTTTAGAATTATACGGATGTTGTGATTTAACAACTCAATATGTTGCCTATAATCCTATTTTTACATCATTACCGAGTACATATACGGCAACAAATGGTTTACCTTATGAAGTAGTGACAGGTATTGCAATTAGTGGTATACCGACAATTAGTATTATTGACTACACAAACTATAATGACTGTAGTACTTGGTTAATAATCTTTGGTGGTTGTCCATAATTAAATGAGAATAATTAAAATAAAAAAATAATATGCCTTGTAGTTCAATATACTGTATAAATAACACCGGTTTAGTTGGAGCCGACGACACCTATATAACAGGTGGAACCCATAATGGCTACACATATTGGTCGGGACAAACTAATGGGTGGGTAATCTTTTATTCAACCGGAACAACTAGTCAGTGGTGTCTATCTGACACTTTTAGTGGAAGTTGTTCGTTAGCAGGAAAAACACCTTGTTTTAGTTCTTGCCCTGATTTAAGTACCTCGTATGTTTATTCAGGGGTTTGCCCTACTCCAACCCCAACACCAACAAATAATTGTAGCGTTTTAGATTTTAACGCAGTATTTGATTGTGAGTTTATTCCAACACCAACAATAACACCAACCTCAACTATTACCCCAACACCGACAATAACACCAACGGCAACAAACCCTTGTTCTATTATTGGAATTGACGCGGTAGCATATAGATTACCTCAAACATTACCGTTAATGGTTGAGAATAATCCCCCATTACAGGTATTCGAACCTTTATCAATCACTAATTGTGATTTTACTCAAGAAGTTACTTTTTTTCTAATTAATGACAATATTGAGTGTTCAAGCATTTTAACATTCCAAAATTGTTACGATAACGAATTATTTTATTGTTCTAATGTGTCATTATTACCAGAACAATCGTTAGAACTATATCAAGTATATGGAGCATTAGTTGACAATAGTTCTAACTGTATTGCATATATTGGTAACTCTAATAATGATGTAGATATTAACACAAATGAAATTATTATTGAAACAGTTTCATTTGGTAATGTCAATAACGGTAAATGCCTTGAATGTGAAGATTATGTACCTCCAACACAAACACCAACACCAACACAAACACCAACACAAACCATTATTCCAACAAAAACACCTACAAACACTCCCACACCAACATATACCCCAACAAACACTCCAGGAGGTACTAAAACACCTACACCAACTCAAACACCAACCCTAACTCAAACACCAACTCAAACTTCAACTAACACACCTACACCAACATATACCCCAACATATACTCCAACACCAACATACACACCAACCTCAACACCAACCCCAACACCTACACCATCTTTAGCACCAACTTTTTTCACGTCAGTATGGAGAACAACAACATCATCAGAGAGCGTTACCTTACCATATAGTGTTAGCGGAACATATGGTGGAGAAATTGATTGGGGAGACGGGAACGTATCTATTAGTTCATACGCAAATAGAACACATACTTACGCAGTTGCCGGAGATTATACTATAACAATTGATGGACCTCTACAAGGGTGGAGTTTTAATAATATTGGAAATAAACTAAAAATTAGAGAAATAATACATTGGGGTCAATTTGACACCGATACCAGTATTAACGCATTCTACGGATGTAGTAACTTAGTATTAACCGGAGTTACCGATACACCTGTTTATCTAAATAATTCAATGGAAGGATTTTTTAGAGATTGTTCATCAATAACTACTATCAATAATTTAAATTCTTGGTTAGTATCAAATGTTTCAACATTTAAGTACCTTTTTAGAGGATGTACTAGTTTTAACCAAAACATTGGTGATTGGGATATGACAAACTCAACAGTTTTATTTGGTATGTTTTACGGATGTTTGGTATTCAATAATGGTGGGTCCGATAGTATTCGATATTGGTCCGTTTCAAATGTCACTGATATGAGGTTAACATTTGGTAAATGTCAATTATTTAACCAACCTATTGGAGATTGGACAACAACGTCATTATTAAACACTTCAAGCACTTTTAGTGAAGCTTTTAACTTTAATCAAGACTTAGGAAATTGGGATATGTCAAATGTTACAACGACGGAAGGTATGTTTTTTAGCGCAACGTCATTCAATAATAACGGAACAACATCAATTAGTGGATGGACCCTTAACTCCGTAAATAGTATGTTATTGATGTTTCGAGGAGCGGCATCGTTTAATCAACCAATTAATAATTGGGAAAGAACATCACCTAATCTCTCCACCCTTTCTAGTGTAACCGCCACAACTCAAATGTTTTATGGTACAATATTTAATCAAAACATATCCAATTGGAATATGCAAAACAATACCGATACAAGTTTAATGTTTGTCAACTCATCATTTAATAACGGTGGTTCAACAGGTATAACCAATTGGAATGTTTATAATGTAACAAATATGTCTAGTATGTTTAACAACGCCACACTATTTAACCAACCATTATCAGGTTGGAATGTTTCAAATGTTACACAAATGAACTCAATATTTTTTAGCGCCACATCTTTTAACCAAAACATTAGTAATTGGATTGTAACCGGATTAACATACGTTAATATCTCTTCCACAGGATTAAACCAAGCATTTAATTATTGTGGTTTAAATACATTAAATTACAGTAATATGTTAATCAATTGGTCATCTTTACCAGGATTACAATCATCTATTGTAATGGGAGCAACGGGATTACAATACACAATTTCAACAGCAGGAGCTAGTAGAACATATTTAACAACAACTAAAAATTGGGTAATAACCGGAGATAGTGGTGTGTAAATAAATTAATTATGACAACAATCGATATCACAAATATAATAGGATTAAGTTATCCATACGACATTTATGTGTGTGATATCTATGGTAACAATTGCATATTATTATCAACAGTTTTTACAAGTATTCCACCAAGTAATACGATATTATTACCACCCCAATTTGATATGGTTTCATCCGTTGGGATTAAAGTTATCACATTAGATGGTTGTGAAAGATTTAGAGTAATTGATTGTTATTCTGTAATCCCTCCCTTTATCTCAATTTGGGATACAACAAATACTTCAGGTGGGTCTAGTTTAAGTAATCAAATACAATTACCATTAGTTAATGGAGTAACATATTATTTTGACATAGATTGGGGTGATGGTACCGTTGAAAAAATATCATCTTGGAATCAACCTGAAACACTACATACCTACCCCACACCAGGTATATATACATTAACCATCACAGGTACAATATCTGATTGGTCATTTGGTGCCGCGTTAGTTCCCGATTCAGATAAAATACTATCTATCACACAGTGGGGATGTTTACAATTTGGTCAATATGAAACTCAAACTTTTTATAATTGTTCAAATTTAGACTTATCAACAGTCAACGATATTCCAAATTTAACATATTCAAACGGTTTTAACAATACATTCGATGGGTGTTATTCTCTAACAACAATTAATAACTCAAATCTTTGGGATGTCTCAAATATTCAATCATTTGTTGCAACCTTCAATAATTGTTTAAATTTTAATTCAGACATTAGTTCTTGGAACACATCGAATATTATAGATATGAATTATATGTTTGCAGGATGTTCTTCATTTAATTCGGATATTAGTTCTTGGGATGTTAGTAACGTAACAAATATGTCTTCAATGTTTAACAGTGCAACAATATTTAATCAACCATTATCAGGATGGAACGTTTCTAACGTTACAGGTATGGGATATATGTTTAGTAACACACAATTTAACCAACCTATTGATAACTGGAATGTTTCAAGTGTTACAGGTATGGAGTATATGTTCTATTATTCTAATTTTAACCAATCCATTGGTGGTTGGAATGTATCCGGGGTTACAAATATGGATAGTATGTTTTCAATAACATCATTTAATCAAGATATAAATTCTTGGGATGTTAGTAATGTTATAAATATGTCATCTATGTTCTTTTTTAACCAATCATTTAATCAAAATCTTAATTTGTGGGACACTAGTAATGTAGAATATTTGCATTATATGTTTTTCTTGTGTTATAATTTTAACGGAAATATTACATCTTGGAACACTTCAAGTGTAACAAATATGCAAAGTATGTTTGCCGGTGCAACAATCTTCAATCAAAACATAAGTGGTTGGATTGTATCAGGTGTAACAAGTATGTCAAATATGTTTGTTGGTGACACAATGTTTAATCAACCTATAGGTTCTTGGGATGTTGGAAATGTAACAAATATGCAAAGTATGTTTGGTTCCGGAGCATTTAACCAAAATATTGGTTCTTGGAACGTTACCGGAGTTACAAACTTTAATCAATTTATGTATGGTAAAAGTTATACTGACTTCTCAACAACAAACTTAGACGCAATATACAATGGGTGGAGCTCATTACCATCTCTTCATTCAGGTATAACCATTAATTTTGGAAATATAAAATATACTTCCGGAGGTTCTGCGGGAAAATCAATTCTAACAGGAACGTATGGTTGGACAATTTACGATGGTGGTATTTAATCTGTTAATTTCTTAGGCGATTTACCCAAGTTTTCATATATCCTTAGAAGTTTTAAGGATTCATAATAATTTTTCTCAAGACGTTCCAATTCTTTTTCCGGAACACCTTTATCACAAGCCAATTCATATAGTTCTTTAGCTTCTGTAACAATATTTGATATGGTACTTATAAGTTTCATATCTATAAATATCACCAATCACACCATTTATTAAAAGTAAATGTCAATTATATTTTAATAAAATCAAACTTTAGATTATTTATAGTAAAATAACAAATATAAAATGGTAGGGAATAACATATATTACTTTTCGGCTTGTTGCCAAAATATATCATCTTTTGGAATATCAAGTGGTGAAACAACAACGCCTTGGACTAATTTTACACCAACAGTCGGGAATCAATACGCGGTTGTTTTAGATGGATTATTCTCAGGTTGTGTAACATATAGTGGTGTTACTTCAACTCCATTAGAAGGATTAACAATCTATAATTCAACACCAACATTTTACTCTTATGATTGTAGTACTTGTATAGAGATATTTCCGTGTTTTACTCCAGCCCCTGTTAATATTCCTATAATAACAGGACAAATAAATGAATGTGGCGTTATCACAATTATGCCTATGGACGTTGTGTGTGTTAATAGTAACCCATCATCAATACAATCGTCAGATGGTGAAGTCTCAGTATCAATTACAGGTGGGACGCCACCATATACGGTTTATTGGTCTTCATCAACAAACCCAAGTATGGGTATCCACCCCGCATTAAATAATATACCAAACGGTACTTACGCAGCAACTGTTGTAGATTCTTACGGAGATTTTACAGAAACAGTTTATTGTACAATATTTACAGACAAAGATTGTTCTTTTGGCGCATCTATAACAGAATACATTGTAATTGAATGTATCCCTAATAACATCTCCGGATATACATTTGACATAACATAATATAAACATATGCCAGCAACATTTTCAGCCGCAACTTGTATAACATATAATCCTGGTCCTGTACCGGCAACAGGTCCTTTCGACATTTATTTAAACAACAACTATGATGTCCCACCATACAATCTAACCCCTATTAACTTATCTCAGATTTCAGGTAGTAGTTGTCCTTATATAATTGAAGTTCCTACAGGGACAACGGTTATTAATTTTAAAGACATACCAACTAGTTATTGTATTAGTATTCCGGTTCAAGATAACAACATATGTCAAACTTGTAATTTAGGTTTATCACTATATTCGGCATCAACATCGGCGGTAATTACTGCGGGAGTATTAACAGGGTCTTGTCAAACGCCAATAGTTGATTATAAAATAAATTGGTACGGACCTGACAATACAACAACATTTGCATTTTCTTCAGGTGGTGGAGTATATGCGAATCCTGTAAGTACTTACACACACCCATTATCAGGACCTGGTCGTTCAATCCCTTCAATTGCGGGTGTTTATACACCAATCATTGAAAAGGTTAAAATTAATGGATATACATATTCTAATACGGGTGGTACTAATAATATACCTACGAGTTTTTTAAATTGTTTACCAACAACAAACGTATTACCATTAACTTGTGATTTTAGAACAAACAACACCGGATTATTTACTGGATACACACATTTTTTAAGTTTAGACATTTCATCAAGCAGCCCACAAACTGTTGAATCAACTTTTAAAATATCTGCAAGTACCAAATATCTTGCTTGGTCATTTTTAGGTTATGAAAGACCGGATAGATTAACGATAACTCTCAGTGGGGCCACTTATGGTACAACGAAAATAGGGTTAGAGGATATATTAATTGGTTCAAATATTGGTCTTGTTACTAATTTAACCCCAAACATATACCCTAAATCAGCCAACACCGGTAATAGTATTTATTATTATAGAAAAATAACAACTTTAACAGGGTTAACTATTAATAATAACGATAATATTGAAATTAAGGTACAACCGACAACTCAAAATACATTATGGAACTTATACATCACTTGTTTAAATGATTTTGACTGTGACGATTGTTTAACAACTAACACCACAAATAAAATAATTGGTTCAACAATTACCTCAACAACCGGTAATTGTGGCTCTAACGACATAGTATTTTCAGTTAGTGGTTGTTCTCAAATTGACCAAGACAATAGTGACCTATATAAATACTACGGATTTTACGGTAATTACAACTCTATTGACGAATATACAACCTCAAACCTTTCGACCATTAGTAATAATTTCGGTCTTTATTTACCTAAATTTACTTGTTTTGCTGGGTATTGTAATTACGTAGTACTACCTAGTTGTACTGAGGACGCGACCCCAACATCATACGATAAAACATTTTCACTTGATGGTAAAGGTGTTTTTGGTTTTACAGGGTCAAGTCAATTTATTTCATCATATTATAATGATTGGGTAACCGCAAAATCCTTATGTTGGGTTGATGGTACATTACCGACAAGTCTTAGTTATTACAGATATACGATAATGGTCATTCCATCATCGACAGCACCGAATGATTGTGGGGATTTTGTTGGGACAAGAACTAAAGAAATTTATTTACACCCTACATCTACTATTGTTACAGGAATAACAGGTAGCCAATATTATTTGAAATTAACAGCAAATACAATTACAAACCAATATCCAACTGCACCTGCGGGTTGTAACTCTGGTTGTCAAGGTAATATTGACAGTATTGTTATCAACGTAAACAATTATTCAACAGGGACAACCTCAACTTATATGGGAACGAACAGAGTTTTTTCACCAATAGGTATTTACTATACAGGTTCGACATACACTTATTATATTTATGAAAACTCCTACTCAAAACTAACTGGAGCCGCATATGGTTATTTCAGAAGTTCAACATCCATTGGTAATACATACCCATTTTCGGGTAACCCGTCAACAATAATTCCATCATTATCCGGAACTGTATGTAATTATAACCAATCAGGTTCATTGGACAATCCTGGAAGTTATCAAAAATTTCGCCACTATAAATGGTATTACCAATGTCGATTACCAAATTTATTAAATCAAAATGATTTTGAAATTTGGGCAGCACCTATAGTTAATTATAGCGCAGACACAACTAATTTAGTTTTAGCTTACAGATTTTCAGGTGGAACAGTAACAACTTCTAACCCAACATATATTATATAGTTATGAGTACAAAAAAATATTACACAATTCAAATAACCGGTGGAACATCGCCAGGTCCATACACGGTTTACTACGGTGTATTCCCTACTAATCCACCATCAGCGTCATCTATTGTTCCAAAGGTTTACCCTATCACCACACCTCCGGTATACGCTCAAAATTTAGATATAGATGAATTAACGGGTGAGGGAATTATTGTTGAGGTTCCAATTTCGACAACAGTTTTATATCTATACAATCAACTTTGCCCTGAAAATACAATTACATTAGTACCAACTAACAATATTGTTTATAAAGATTTTTGTATGTCGTTTGAAAATAGTACTATTTTTAACAGAATACAATTTATTTATGGTGATACAAATACTATTAATAACACACCTTATTGGGTTGATGAAACAGACGAGGGGATTCAAATTAGATGGGATGGAAGTATTTGGGTTTTATCCGGTTATCAACCATACGGAACATCATTTCCAGTCACAATAACATCATCTACTAATGTCACTTCAAACCCACCATTAGAGGGTTGGGGTGTAATTGGTAACAATAGAAACGAAAGACTTAATATTACAACGAGAGAAGGTAATTGTCCTTCAGAAACATATTTGAGACAATCATACCCTGTTAGTATTAACCAACCAACTTGTTTATGTGATGGAAGTATTTCATTTAACCCTAGTTTGGATAATCCACCATATACATATTCAATTAATAATGGTGTTACATACAGCGATTCACCTTTATTCTCAAAATTATGTTCAGGAATATATAGTTTATCTATTTTAGATTCATTAGGTAATAATTTTGTTAAAACAATTACTTTAGATGAACCAACACTCGCAACAACATATACATTATCTTTGAATACCACCCCAAGTACTCAAATTAATAATCCAACGACTATCTCTAAAACTTACGAGACAACTATTTTAGTAACACCGGAACTACCGGATGGTACTACATTATATTTTGATTTTGTACACAACAATAGTTTTTACTCAGGACCATTAAGTGGTACATCAATATTAACTACAGGTACATTATTATACAAAAATGAAATATCTATTCCGTTATCAACAACATTTAGTGGTAATTCAACATCGATTAATACATCACCAGGTTGTCAAAATACAACAATATATCAATATAGTACGTCAGACTCTTGGAATTCATTAGAATTAACAAATACAGACATTATTACCATTACCACATCAACAAGAGTAGATAAAACTACATTAGGAACTTGTGTTGTTGGATATAGTAACGATTCATACTCAATCACCAATGCTCGTATAGTAGGTTGTGATTGTTGTTCAATATTAATTAACACATAATCAAAATTATAATATTTATACAGTATGGCATATATACTTAAAAATACATCGGGTTTAGTAAATACAAGATTAACTGATACAGGTAGATTGAAACTGTCTCAAGGTAATTTTAACATTTCATATTTCCAAATTGGAGATAGTGAAGTGTCTTACAATACATTAGCAACCAATTACAATCAAACAAGAACAAACATTTTAGAACCTAATTTTAATTCACAAAATTCTGCTCAGGGACAAACTAATAAACAAAATATTAAGTACCCATATTATGTAGATGGTACAAATGGTAATACTTACGGTATCCCATTTATGTCTTCTGAAGTCGCACCAATTTATAATACAGCAGCAATTAGAGGATTTTTTTCAGGTAATACTACGTTAAATACTTGGAGCGCAATAACAAGTAATTCATATGTTATTAACTCAAATTTTGTTGTTGATATGAATTCTCTAACAGGTGGTACAACAATAAAGATAATTTATTCAGGTTGTAACACAAATATTGTTAGACTACCAGCCAAAGGTGATTTTATCACCATTTATTATGATGGTAATGGTGCTACGGATTGTGGTTTAGCCGCAACACCTACAACACCTACCCCAACACCAACACCAACGGTAACACCATCTTACGATGCTTGTGCTTTACCTCCACCAACACCGACTCCATCGGCAACTTGTTGTGTGGTGACACCAACAGGGTGTACACCAACACCTACTCAACAATATGTAATGTCTATGAGTAGTTGTTATAGTATGTTAACTTATAGAATTGTTGATATTTGTTTAGACGTAATTACATTAGATAGAGTCACACCTGATTTTTCATATATCACCTCAGGATGTTCATATTCAAGAATATTAGTTTATCCACCAAATATGACATCACTTTACGATAGTGTAACACCATTACAACATTGGAGTCCTGACGTTATTAATTATGAATCTGTTTGTAATACAGACCAATTTGATGTTAAAGTTTGGAATATGAATATTCCTTGGTCAGAAAATCCTGCTGGATTATTTGACGACCAAAACATCGGATTTAAAAACTTTACATCATCAACTTATTTAGGAACAAAAGAATACTTAGGGTATATGACAATCAGTGGTCAAACATTTGTTGATAGTAACAAAGATGTAATCGACCCTACATATTATTCCGATACTTTTGGAAACAAAATTATAGTAAAACCTGAAGACCAAAAAGCTATCGCAATTATTCACTATACAAATCAAACTATAGACTTTTTTTATGGTGAAAAATTTGCTATGGAACCTTATAGTACATTAACACCTGACGATACAACAGGTGACGCAAGAAACTTTAAATTACACATTCCTTGGTTAATGTGGCACAAATCACCAAATTGTTGTATAGGTGAAACATTTTATGTTGACCCACCTAACGATGAATTTGTTGAATCTAAATTATTAACACCATACTACATTCAATCAACTAAAAATGCTGATATGAATGACCCCGGTATTCGTTACTATAATTTATGGGACACATACCCATCCAAAAATAATTTATCACAACCAAATAGAGTTGGTAAGGTATTTCCTGACCAAAAAATTATAGTAATTGATGATGATGAATTAGTTGCGGCTCTTTCATATAAATCAAATCGTAACTGGACTTTACCGGCAGCAACAACATCCTTAATAACACCAAACACCTGTAATACTCAATCATCTAACATAGGTGTTTTAACAAATCCTGATGAAAGTATGTATGTATCATACTTACTTACTAACACATCGTCAGGAGCAACTAACTCATTACATTGTAATTATTACTCAAACATTGTTGGACCTTTTAATGATTGTAATAATATTGGGACACAAAATGTGGCGGTTAGATTTAACGGTGAATTTAATTGTTTAAATAAAGTAACTAATACTACTACCATACCAACAGGTTATTTAGCGGACACTTTTCAAATAATTTGTCAAAAAGTAACCGGCGACACTAGACCGGTATCTTCTGAATGGAGATTAATTGATTTTAGTAATGAATTAACATCAACAAATGTTAATGGGTATATTACACAATCAGGTCTTACAGGTAACACATTTATTATAACTAATGATTTATATAATTCCGCTAGCGGTAATACATATAACTTAAATGACTATATTGATTTGCCAACCGGAACAACATCGAACACAACTCTTAATTTTGGAGATGAATATTATTTCTACGGTTCGTTAGAAACTGACATTCAAGCTACCATTTATGAGATGAAATATAAGTTAAATCTTGGTCAAGCAGAGTTCCAAGCATCCTCAAACCCAAGTTGGTCAGCCAACACAAATTCGTATATTACTGAAATTGGTCTTTACGATGACGAAATGAATCTTATGATTGTATCAAAGCTACAATCTCCTGTTCTTAGACAGGGTATTCAACAGTTTTTAGTTAAATTTGATTTCTAAAACAAACATATGAAAAAAACATTAAAAGAAAGCCCTAAAGTTTTAGGGCTTGATGTTTCCACCAAAACTATTGGATGGGCATTATTTGACATACAAAGTAGAGAATTATTAGAACTAACCCACGTATCACCAACTCCAAAACCAAAGGAAGATAACAAAATAAAAGAATTACTTCTTAAAGGTGAAATCTTTAGAACTAAACTTTTAGAATATAAAGATATGGGGATTACTAAAGTAATTATTGAGGAACCTCTATTAAACTCAAATAACGTGTATACAGTCCAAACATTACTAAGGTTCAATACTTTGGTCACAAAAGAAATTTATGATGTTTTAGGGGTGGTTCCTGACTTCATATCTACATACAATTCTCGTAAGTTTGCCTTCCCTGAATTAGTTAAAGAAAATGACAAAGGTAAATTTGTACTATTTGGAGGTCTTCCAAAGGATATTGATAAGAAACAAATTATTTGGGATTTAATTGCCAAAAAAGAACCTCAAATCACTTGGCAATACACAAGAAACAATACCCTCAAAAAAGAGAACTTTGACCAAACAGACGCTTATTGTTGTGTTTTAGGTCATATGAGACAAGAAAATATATGGTAAAAAATAACCCCCTTAATTGGGGGTTTTTTATTATTTACATTTATTAGTTAAAACTAAAGTATTTCGTGCTTTACCACACCCAACTTTATATGAATATTGATAATTTTGAACAACACCATAAATTGTGTTAGATACAGGGGCAAGGGCCTCACCTAAACCATCATTACTTTGAATATCCATAACTAAATAATTATCTTGACCTATATAATCTACTTTAATTATTATAGTATCACCGTCATTCACACTGTATACATCACCATAAGTTGTTATTAAATTACCAACCCAAGAATAAAGAACAACATTGTTTAATAAAACAGAACCGTTTCCTTCAACTCTACATCTATTACTAAATTTAAAATCTAACGGACATTTTAACCCAATTGGATTAGTTAATGATTTTATAGTATCAAGACATTTCTCACAATTATAAATTTCTCCATCAATAGTTGTAAAATAATTAACATTACCTGAATCAAAAGTGTTTATATATAAACCTAAGTATTGATTTAAGGTCGATGTATTACCAATTAATTCCCAACAAGTTTTATTTCCTCTATTATCCGTAAATAATATAGTATCACCTAATACCATTCCTTCTATAGCCAACATAGTTTGTAAAATCACTAGTGAGTCTCTATTACCACCACACTCTCTATAAGCGTAATATGTTGTTAAAGGTGACGGTGTTGGTGTTGATGTTAACGTAGGTGTTGGAGTATTAGTTGGTGTCTGAGTTAATGTTGGTGTTGGAGTATTAGTTGAGGTTTGAGTTAATGTAGGTGTTAGTGTTAACGTATTTGTTGGTGTTAATGTATTTGTTGGTGTATTTGTTGGAGTTAATGTTGGTGTTGGAGTTAATGTTGGTGTTGGCGTAACTGAAGCTCCCGGCGTTGGAGTTAATGTTGGTGTTGGCGTAACTGACGCACCCGGTGTTGGTGTTAATGTAGGAGTTGGAGTATTTGTTGGTGTTAATGTTGGCACTGGTGTCAATGTCGGTGTTGGTGTTAATGTAGATATAGGAGTGTTAGTAGGTGTTTGAGTTATTGTAGGTGTTAATGTTGGCGTTGGGGTAGGCGAAGAACTTGGTACTGGTCCACAATATTCACAAGAAATATCATAGTTAATTGTTGTACTAACCGTTACTGATGTATTATGCAACGATTCAGGGTTACAATTAGTTTTAATGTAAATTGTGTTATCCGGATAAGTTTCAACATTTCCCGCGCCAATTTGTGGGGAACTTTCAATTAATGTTTTAACCCAATAATAAAAAACATTATCTTTTGGGTAATCATTTAAATTATATCCTGTGTAAATTACACTAGATGTAACAAAATCTCCTACGGTAACATTAAGAGTAAAAACAGCATTATTTAATACACAATTTGTAAATCCTGACGTTAAATCATAAAACCCTTCATTTAACATTTCTCTAGGACCTGTTTTAACAATCACAGGATTTTTACCCAATGTTAAATTACCACTACAAACACTATAAGTCCCTGAACCATTATAGGTATTATTACCTTTAATAACAATTTGTTTTGTTTTTGAGAAACCATCCGCATCAACTACTCTAAGAGAGTACGTACCTGCGGATAAATTATTAACCGTCATACCAGTATCTCCATTTGACCATATAAATTCAAAAGGTGGTTTACCATCTAAAACATACGCAGATATTTCACCATCCGAATTAACCGCAAACTCACTACTTGATAAGTGGAAATCAACAGCCACCGAATTGTCAATTGTAAATGGTGATGATTGATAACATTTAGTACTATCAACCACACTAGCAAGATAATTCCCTGAGGTTAAATTATTAAAAGTGTATGACGTTACAGAAGTTGTTAATGATTGAGAGTTAATACTATAAGTATATGGAGGAGTACCTCCACTAGTGATATACAATGTAACACTTCCGTTATTTTCTCCACCGGTAGTTCCGGTAGTTGACGTAGTTAAACCAAATAAAACATCATTATTAATTGTATAGGTACTTGAATAAGTACAAGGACCTAAATCCGTCACACCTAAAGTATAGTTACCTGATGATAAGTTTTGAAACTGCCAAACATTAAAATTTACAGTATTTGTTGTTATATTACCGTTAGAATCTGTTAATGTATATGTATATGGTGGTGTTCCACCTAATACTGTGATTGGACCTAAAACACCCGATAAATCATTACATTTTGAATTTGTTATATTAACCGACACACTTGATATTCCCGCAGGTGCTAATAATGTTGTTGAAGAGCTGGCCTTACATAATCCCGCATCAGTTACCTCAACACTAAACCCACCAGGTGATAAATTTGTAAAAACAACCGTTCTATCGAATGTTATTATTGACTCACCATTAGAGGCTAAATAATAAAATGGTGCTGTCCCATCTGCAACAACCACAGTTACCTCACCATCAGCGATAAAACAATTTGGCTGACTCACAAATAACGACCCAATTATTACAGGACGCACCAACATAACATCAGCACTTTTAAGGACACCACATCCACTATTATCCGTTACAGTAACACTATATGTTCCCTCAGTTAACCCAGTTAATGAATCCCCCGTTTGACCATTTGACCATAAGTATGAGTATGGTGGATTACCCGTTAAACCACTTATAAATATTTTACCTGAATTAGTTGTACATCCAGCATCATTAACCACATATAAATCATAGTTAATTGTTGTGGAAGTTTTTACAATACAAGTTTCTGACATACCTGTACATCCGGCACCATCGTCCGCAACTACATAATATGTACCAGGACTTAAAAATTTGAATTCCGCGACATTTGAGTAAGGTGAAGAATATGTAATAAATCCTGACGTAGTCTCATATAAAGAAAATATCGCATTTCCATATGAATACGTTGTTGACGCGGTTATTGAACCATTATTCAAACCACATAATGTATCAGTATGACTATCTATTGAAGTACAAGTACCACTAGATATTAAAACATTCACCGGTAAAACCGTATTAGGTGAACAACTATCAATTATATTAAATGAGTACGTCCCCGCAGTTAAGAAAATCTTACTGTAATATGAAACTCCCGATACACTAGGTAAAGGAATTATATCATTAAAAGGGCTAACCCATTGTATCGTATATGGTGGTGCAACCCCTGGTATATCAATAGTAAATCCCCCCGCAAAAGAGTTAGCACAATCACCTGTTATACTAATATTATATGTTAAATTACACGCCATTTTATGAGCAACTAATTGTAAAGTTTATTCCTACATCTATTTTTATATTCCACCCTAAGTCTTTATCTGCACAGTTTGTATTAAATATTGTTACGGTTGTATAGTTTTCGTTAAAATAATAATCAAGCCCTATTGGGAGTAAACCATTTAAAGAGTATCTTAAAGATGTTACCCACTTTTCATTAGTAGGTGCACTATAAATTTCATTAACCGCAGAGCCACTAAAGAACCAATCATTTATTATTAATGTGTTATTAAACGTAACATTAACATACCATTGAGATGTCACACTACTACTTTCACAATCAACCAATTCATTATCTACCATATAAGAACTAATAACTGAATTTAAAACACCATTAAAATTAGACACATTACGACCAAACGGATAAACGTTACATTCTTTTGATTGACGAGGACAATCGGTATTATATATTGTGGTAGTTAATTCACACGGTCTACAAGGAACCGGTACAAATTGACAACCTCTTTGTCTTCTCCAAACAAATTTTTGTCTGTGAAAGATTGAATTTTCTAATTTAACACCAGTATTCCAAATAGTACTTGCTGGTATCATTTGTTCAACCAAACGAATCCAATAATCCCCCAAACCATCAACATATTGTGTCATAGTTTCATAGGTAAAATTATCATTTGCAATCCCTATAATGTTTTCAGATTCTAAGTATCTCCAATAAATTGATTGTAATGTTGGATAACCACTTGTTCCACCATCAGTAGCAAATTGTCTATTTCTAACATTAATCGTATTTTTCCAAAATGTTTGAGCAAACTCAAAGAATGATTTATTCTTTGGTTGTGGATTAATTACTGTCCAATCAATATCACCTTTACTAGGATATATTGAAACCGGATTAGGGTCGCAATATGTTGGTGGAACATAATTTAAACCTTCATTTGGAATTGGATAATTATATTGATTTGACATAACCCAAACATCATATACTAACCCCTGACTTGGATTTAAAAACAAATCAACATTTTTAACATTGATTACTAAGTTATCGTTATCAGTATTATAAAAAGAATCAAACCCTCCGTCAAAATTAGACCTAGTACCGACTTCAGTATTTACCCAACTTTTATTATTATCTATTGCCGGTCTTAAGTTAAACCCTAATGTGGTATACGGTAATTGTCTATAAACATTTAAAAAATCTTGACCATAACTAAATGGTGTTAATTTAGTTTGATAATTAGGATTAGACCCTGTGAATACACTAGTTGTTAAATCAACTTGTTCTAAAGACCTATGTTTAGGTGTTGATTCAAACCAACCACTACCCATTTGAAAGAAATAAGAATCTGTATTTGACGGAGATTTTGGATAACCAAAATTATCAATAGGATAATCCGAAATGGTTACATTAGAATCACTTAATGATGTACTTGTTGTAAATCCCGTATACCCACTCCCTTGAATTGTGAAAACATATGTTGGGTCTAAAACAGGAACACTTTTTGAATATGTACCCCCCGAAATATTAGCAAATTGAGTATTAAACTCATTTATATTAATTTTTTGGTCGGCTAAATAAATGTATTCATTAAATTCAACTAAAGCGTCCGGAGCCCCAATCATTCTCATTAATGTTTCAATTGATTTTCTAGTCCCTTTAGATTTGAATAAATAAGCCGAGTTAAGTATTAAATTATTGTAATAATTGTAATTTAATTCATCAGGTGTTTGAGATTGTGAAACACCCGCAAATGATGAACTATCATTATTTTTTTGCCCAAAAACTGAGTTTAAAAAATCATCATTAGAGATTGGTGTTATATTTGTTGCCCAACCTAATGTTTGAGCCAAGTTTTTTAATAATTGAGATGGGATATCATTTCCCGAATTATAATTTACGGAATTCATATACGCTAAAGCATTAATGAATTTTTTAGTCTCATCAAAACTTCTACCATATATTTGTAAAACTTTTTGTACCTTTTGGTCAACAGTGTCAAATTCTCTAAATGAATCTGTCGTTAAAAATCTTGACACAAGATTTGTTTGGTAACTATCAAAAGACGCACTAATGTCATTTAATGTTGTCAAATAAACCGTAAACGAATTTGTCAAAATATCTAAATTCCAAACACCCATTAAAGGCCAAGTAACATTTTCATTATTAATATAATATGAACCATCCTCACTTTCCATTGGAACTTTAAACACTGCCGTGTATATTGGTGATATATTTCTATTTAACAAAAATCGTTGTACCTCATCTAAATCAACACTAAACACACGATTAACTTCGTGGTCATTAGGTCTAACTATAATATCATCAATAGAGCTTGTTTGTCCTGAAAACGGATTACCATTTACAAAAATTTTAAGAGTACCTGACGATGTTGAGTTAGTTGGTACAATTTGTTTAACGTCATACCCAACACCATTATAATATAAAGAATACTTAGCGTATTGAGTCGTCATATTACGTAACTCTGAAACTTGTATTTCTCTTAATTGTAAATTTCTTGTAGCGTTAACAGAAAAATCAATATCAAAAGGATTTCTAATTCTACTAACAATTAAATCAAAATTAGTTTCATTTGTTATCTGATTATAAACTATATTTGTCGCTGTATCACCAGTCTTATAGCTTTCATCCATAAAAGTGACTTCTAAAGCCGCAGGAAATTTACTAATAATGGTCTCAACAGATGTTGAAATTCTTTTAACCATTGACCCGTAAGTTGTAAAATTTGTAACTTCGGTTAAATCAAAATTAGGATAAACTTTAAAGTTGTTTTCAAATATCGCTCTTGATTGGTCAACACTCGAAAGTCCTAAACCCTCTAAATTCACCGGACTTGAAAATGTTCCCGTTGAAAACGTTCTATTAACTTTTTCACTTAAAGCCGTGGTGAATTCAAAATTACCTTGCGTTAATCCACCTCCAGCAATTAGTTGGAACCCAACTAAATTGTCTGAAAACGTACCCGCACCTGTTGCTGGTTGTGGTGGACAAGTAAAATTTTGATTTGCCATTTTATTGTGTTATATTTGTAAAGTTTTTACTGAAATCAATATTATTTCCTCTATCTTGTCTAACTTCATATAATAAAGTATTAAATTGGTCTCTAATTTCGTATAAGTTGTATTGTTTGTAAATGTTATTACTTGTATCGTATAGAGTGTAGATACCGTCATCAATAGATTTAGTTTGATTACCATATAGAGCAATAGCCAATGTTGAAATATCGTGTTCCGCAATCTCAATATCCAAACTAATAGGATTAAAAAAAGTGTTAGTAATTATAATATTCTGATTTGGCTGTCCAATATATGGTGTCGCATTCGGATTATTTGTTGGTGATGAAGACGGTGATACTGTACAAAATAATAAATTTGTATTGTTGTTAGTATAACGATATCTAATAGCCTTTTGTGATGAATTTGTTAAATTTTGAACAACCGGTTCACAAAAGAATGACGATGTAATAATTCTAAAGAAATTAGGTATTTTTGTCCCATCAGAATTTAGATATTCAATTCTAAAACCAACCAAACCTTGACTAACAAATTTGTTTCTATAATTTGACGGAACAGCATTCAAATCAATTACTAAACCTTTAACATTAGGTAATGAAGATAACACACCACAATCTAATATAGTGGTTCTAATTTGAGCCGGTCTAAGAAATAAGGTATAGATACCTATTTTATTAAATTGTTCAGCAGGTAGTCTTAAATTGTATAATCCACCTAAAATTTCAATATTAGAGTTAACACCTGTTACGTCATTATTGTAATAAGGGGTTAATACAGATAACGCATCCAATTTTGTTAAAACAAAGTTGTTTGTCTCATCTCTTGTTGGAGTATAATTCAATATTATCTCCACATCTTCCGGACTTACGTCTGCCGGTCTTATTGTTCCATAGGTTCCTGTTGCCATCTTATGTTGTTGCGTTAATTATGTTAAAAAATTTATATCCGTACTTTTCTAAACTACCGACACTATTAACCTCACCAAGTCTTTCAATACTCTCTAAGGCTGAGTTCTTCCCTCGTTCTATAAATACATTGCTTTGCACTTCTGCTTCATCAATTATTCCTAATAATAATTCATTTTTAACTATTGGTTGACAAATTACTGTATCGGTGGTTAAACCTGAAGATTTGGCAATAAAAAGTGTTGTACCATTGTTATAATCATAGTAGGTAATATCGTTAATTGTATAGGCGGTATATAACCCACTATCAAACACACCCAAGTATCTACCAATAAATCCAGTGTTTCCTGTTATATCATACGTAGTTACTGAATAAGGTGTAGGACCATATTGTTTTAAATCAGTTAATGATGATGTTGTATACCCCGTAATTAAAAAAGGTACCGTTGTAAATTGAGTTATATCTTGTGTTGTTGATTCACAATTACTATCACCACTGAATATATAATCATAAGGAACTAATATACCACTCCAATTACCACCCATAGGAGTAAAGAATGCCTCACCTTTTGGATTAGATATTGTTGTTCCTGTAAACGGAAGTTGAACTGTTTTAGTTATTGTATTTGTACCCCACGGACTCATACCTGACATAGTAATTTGAGTTTCACCTGTAAAAGTATAATCGTGATATATTTGAGCCGTTGATGTTATAGATTGAGGTACTGAACCATCCCCCCAATCAACTTTATATATTGAAAACTGTAAGTATTTCTTAAATTCAACATCAGATGTATTATAAAAATAAACTCTTTGGGGGTATAAAGTTGTTGCTGAAAATAAAAAATTCAACATTGTATCTTTTTGTACAACCATACCGTCAAACACTGAATAATACCCAATATCAACCGTATTTTCTGTAAGTAAAATTGGCACCGTTAAACCTGTTAATAATGAATTATATTGTGTGGTACCTGTATTATAAGTCCCTCCCGATAGCACTTCAGTCATTGCGGAATACGCATACGTTGAACCTGTCACTTTTATTTCAATCATTTTTGATTTAAGAACACAACATTCCTTAGAATACGATGTTCCCGTAATAGTGGCTCCGTTATAATTAACTTTAAATATATCACCACTAATCACACCAGGTGAAATCTTTATACTATAATTTTTATCTATCATAATTAAGGGTTAATATATTCATACCATTTTATGGAACTTACGTCACCAACTCTATTACCACTAATATTATCAAATATTTTATAAGTGTAATCGGTATAATCCAACACAACTTTATAATAGAAATGTTCTTCCGGTTTAAATTGAAATAGTGACGGAACTAAAGGTAATACTTGAGGTGTTGTCATCATTTTAACAAAAATTCCTAATCTAGCGTCAAAAAATTTAGCCGTCATATAAAAAGTTTCGGTAGTATTTGTTGGGTCAGGATTAATATTTAAAAATTTTTTTTTTCTTAACCAATACAAAAAGAACCCTTCCTTATCACCAACATAATCTAATTTAAATGATGGTATTTTAATGTTAACCGGTGGCATTAACGTTGATGTTATACCTGTCACCGTGAATCCTTGTTGTACCGGTATTATTGTTGTAAAATAATTAGTCTGAGTTGCAGAATCTTTTTTATCGTAAAAATCCAATTTAAAAAATGATTTTGTAAAAGGTTTTGTATAGTAATATATGTCATAGGTTGTAAAACCTTCCGGTATATAACTTATTTTCCAATCTGAAGCAACCGCAGTTGTAATATCCAAAGATGGGTTTGGTGGTACTGTTGGTACTAAATCACCATTATCATCAGGTAGTAACACACTAAAAAAATGAAAATCATATTTAACGTCAGTACTACCATTACGACCATAACCCGCGTGAGCAAACCTTAAAATTTCAAAATCGTCCGCTACACCTGTAACTCGTTCAACAGCGTATTCTTGATATTCATCAACAGCATCTGTTCTACCTAAAAAATCCCATTTGATTTCTACAGGTAGATTAATATACTTGTCGTCACCTTTCGGTAATGTAAATTTGTACTTATTATTCACAACCATCGTTTTTAGGTTCCGCAGCACCGTAAAGTGTCGCGTAATAGTTCATATCACTCTCTCTATAATTAGTACCTTCCGGTATTATTCTAAAAATAAAATTACCATAAGGATAATGAGTACCATTTAAAAATGGGTAATCAACCCCATCACCTTCAGCATCTTTAAACCCATATTCATATATGTCTCTCCATATAAAGGAATTATAGGTTGTTGAGAAATATGAATAATCCGGTATATCAACAGTATTTCTAATATCACCGGTTTCGATGTAATCAGAAAAAACTCTAAGAGTTAATTTTCTATGTGGTTGATAAAAATAACCATATCTTCCATATCTTGTATCAGGGTCATTTTTATGAGGAACTATCGGAACATTAAACACATCATCATTATATATCATTTTATGATAAATGTCACTTAATAATCTTTCTTTTTGTTCAAAATTATTCCACTCATAAAAACCACCATCAATTGTATCCCCACTTTGAAGTGACCTAATATAATTAAACTGAATTGTACCAGGGTTTTGTGTACTATAATTAGGTCCAATATAATTATTCATAGTAACATCAGGAATATCTGACAATGTAGTTTGCCACCAGTTATTTGGAGATAATGAGGTTTTTAACGGTAAATTAATCTCCAAACCTTGCTTTAATTTAACACCATTATTAAACATTAACCCAAAATAACCTTTCCAAATAGTTGTAACAAATAATTCACTAATTGGTCGTTTATGGTTATCTCTTAAAGCACTAACATCAATATCACGGTTAAATGATAATGAATATGATTTAGCACCTTCTTTATAAGAAACTCTACTAATTTTATTTGGGGTATATGCAGAACTTTCAAATTTTCTATTATCCCCAAATATATTTTGTTCAAACCCCGAATTGGTTAAAACACTGTCATTAACATTTGTTATTATTTTATGCCTAATAACGTAATATTCCGATATAGTATCATCAGGGTTTTCATTATTTATTATTCTTCTGAAATTACCATAATCATCTTGAGAAAACGGATTTGGATTAAACCCTATGTTATATATATTAAATACGTATTCGTCATATCCCGGCAACCCATTCCCTAAAGCATACACTTGATACGTTTCTTCAAAACCACTAGCCTTAAGTTTAATTTTTACATATTCCCCAACAGATAATCCGTGTTTAATTGGACATCTAAATTCAATAACTCGATTCCCGTTTATCATTAAATCATTTCCCGGCACAATACTACTACTATTACTATCATCAATTCTAACTATAAATGGGATACCTTCATAAGCCCTAAATGGATTAAATGTTGGTGGACTTGTCGTGTCATCAGAATATTGTAATATCTTACCAGGCAGATTCATATATGGATAACTAATAAAATGATTCCAATTATATGTGGAGGCACTTTTAGTAACAAAATTTACGTGAACCATACCATTACTATCAGGTGTAGTATATCCCGAAGTATTATAATCGTTCCTTATAAAATCAAATTCGTTATACTGCGGGTAACCCTCCCATTTAACCGAATCCGGATTTGTTTTACATTGGTCAATAGTGTTTTGAGTTTCATTTATATAAAACAAATTATTCTCTAATGGTGGGTAATTTGTTTTACCTGAATACGCATTATCAAAGATTAATGCAAATTTACATACAGGTCTAAACACCGTAGATTTTTCTCTCTCATCGTGAAATAATTGAGCCAGATTAATGTCAATACTCCTATCAAACTCTTGTAAAGTTTTAGCTGTTTGGACTAAAGGTGTTGGGATAGACAAATTAGTATTTGTCGCTGTCTTATATCGTAATGAACCTAAAACTATTCTTATATCATCTCTATTACCCATCTTATGTTGTTGTTATTTCAGTATTAACCCATTTACTTCTAAATCTATCATACGCCGATTTACCACGTTTTAGACCAAAATAAAAATGGAAAGGAGCACCAACGGTAACCATTTGAGGGTCCGGATTATTATGTGTCCAATTTGAGACTCCCGCGCTTAAATCACCAGCCGAATTTACCGCATAAATATATCCTTTATCATCAATCACCGATATCCCATCATTCCTAAAATATCTTGAATTAGAGTTTAATCTATCTAACGATTGATATTTTGACTTATATATTGTTGCATAATCCCAATTATTTTCTTCATTACCAAAAATACTTGACGTACCTTTAATTTCCCATTGAGATAATGGTACAACTTGAGAATACACTGGGAAATTACTGAACGCACACGATTGATTAGTAACTAACGCAGTTGGGTCAATTATTGTTCTTTTAGGTGTCACAAAGTCTCTAGTTTGAGTATCAGATGAATAAAAAATACCCAAATACTGACAATCAAAAAATATAGGACTTTGTTTATTTGGGTCATTATCATCAGGGTAATTTGACGCTTGGAATGCCGCAACACCTAATTCAGAATTAATTGAAATTAATTGAGCGTAATCCCCATCAATTTTCATATTTCCTCTAGGGTCCCCATCTTGTTGGAAATACGCTAAAATATTAGCCCCCGCTAGTAAATTTTGAATAAATCCATTATCTAAAAATCTACTAATAATAAATAAATTAAGTATTTCATCAACGTGTGAAAAACTAGAAGAATTTAATTTATTTGCAATATATCCGTCATATTCATCCGACATTATTATTTCTTGTAAAAAAGAACTTCTTGGTCCTAAATCCATCATAGTTGTTGGGTAATTAATAGCTGTAAAATCATCACCATCAAATGGTGCACATCTATAATAAAATGATTTAGTGGCAATATGATAAATAATCGGCGAATTTGGACTCGAACAATATTGATTAATCGGTGCGTTTGGAGGATTAGATGTTGGAGATGAATAACCAACAATATCATTTTTAAACGATAATGCGTATAAATTACCGTTAACCCAATTATTATTAAATGTATGTGAAAAAACATTTCGACAAGCACCTAACATAACCATATTTCTTGAAATCCATTCAGCCATTAACTCCCAATCTCTAATTAAAGATAAAAACATTCTTGTTATAAAAATATAACATCCTTTATTAAATATTCTTTTACCTGCAGAATATTGATACTCGTAGTTAACCTTAACTGTCCCATTAATGGCACCATTTATAGTTTGTCTTTTACAATCGTAACACTCTAAATTAACAGAACCTTTACAGGTAAATGTATTAAATAACCCATTAATGTGTTTCTGATTTTGACTTAAACTAACTGAGTTACCCCCACCGACAACACCAAACGACCCCGCTGTTGAAGTAATCCCTACAACACCTTTTTCAGGAATTAAATAAACTTGTAAATTTGCATTCTTTTGTAATACCCAAGAATTACAACAAAACTCTTGAGCCACTGTTGATGTTGGTAATCTATCACCCCTCATCACTATTTGATTACCATTCGTTCCTGTTGTAAAATTTAATGTGTTTCCAGTAGAGTTATATGTTGGTGACCAATAATATGGTTTTAACGTATCTACAGGGTTAGCAGGTGGTTGCCAATCACAACAATCACTAGCCCAAGGCATTGAACAATAGTGACAACAATAACAATGAATCCACGGCACACCAATGCTACCTCTTAAATTCATTATTGCCGAACCTTCAACAACCTCATTCGGGATGTACCCCTCATTATTAAAATTAATATTATATAAGTTAGTACTATCAATTACCAAATAATTCCCAATTGAATTCGCATACTGTGTTCTTGGAATTCGAGTAAACCAATTATTACCACCTTTAACCGAAAATCCTTGTGGTGTGTTTTTTCCCCCACTAGTAATTGATGGGTTAGTTTCACCCTCATTATTACACTGTAAACTAAAACTACCTGACCTATTATCTAATTTTGAATAATAACTTATTAAATCAGAGTTAAACCCACTATATCCCGCAGATAAAAATGTCCAAGTATAAGCTGTTGACATATCTGCTTGATATTGTATAGTATCACCAGATATGTCCAATGGTTGAGGTGTAAACGAGAATGAATTAAAATATAATTTTTGATTAGTATTACTATATAATAAATCCGCACCAACGTTACTACCCGCCGTAATACCGTTAACTGTTGTTTGTAGATAGTCACCACTAGCGTGACTTATGTTTAAAAATTTACCCTGTATAGGTATATTCATCCTACATTTAGTTTTAATTGTCATACTACTTTCACTAGAATATCCAAATAATTTACCTAACCCATACTCAATCTCTATTTTATCAGTATATGGGTCAACCCCCCTATTTAAAATAACAACACCCATTAAATTGTGATTCTTAATTGAATCAACCGCTTTTAAAACCATTGAGTTTGAATCCGCACGCCCTACATTATCTCCCGACCATTCTTGTCTCCAAAATGTGGTTTTGTTACTAATATACCTATTATTTAGTGAGGTATAACCTAATTGATTACTACACTGAGCAATAAAAGAATCATAGGTCATTCCCGTAATAACTTGAAAATACTCCACATCAGTAGGGAATCTATATAGATAATTATATTTAGTATTTCCGGTTAAAAATACGTTATATGTTGGTCCAGGATTAGTTCCTGACCCATCATAATTTGCGTATGGAACATTTACAGTAGTTAAACCCGTAACCGTAACACCAGTAATCGCATAATTACCCGCTTTATTAATAATTGGACTATTTAAATTTGGGTCTTTACTATATGATGGGTTTTGAAATGCAATCATTTGACCTGAAACATATTTTTTAAGACTTGACTTATCACAAAGAATTACAACCGTATTATCATAATGTATTTGATTAGCACCTGTATTTCTTATTGGGTCATATTTAACAGTTATTCTATTAACACCCCCACCAGGATTATCAAGACTACTATTGAAATATTTTGCTTTAACATTAAATAAATTTATTCTATCCGCAATTGGTAATGCGGTTGTTGTCCAAACAGACGCAGCTGTACCATTATTTACCAAATATGGTGATGGGACACCATATCCAGGATTAGCTGTTTGACCATCAAATTGTTTACCCGTAAATTGAGTCGCAATCATTGAACGCGTCCCCGAATCTTTTAAGTTATAAGGACCTTTAGGTGATGTAAGATAAACAAAATTAGTTGTTGTGTACCCTGTTTTTGGAACTTTAAAACCCCCCATTGACGATACTATCGCAACGGGTTTACCTAAAGTAAGAGCGGATGCGGATGTACCATCACTAGTAATATAACTACAAGGAACAATATCCTCGTTACCTGTCTCAACATCTTTTAACCCATTATCTTCATCCGGATTTTCATCAACACCTTGTCCTTGATTACAAGCACACATACTACAATCAGGATATGTTAATATTGGAACTTGTATACCCGCTAAATTCATTTTCCATAACTGAATTAAAATATAAACTAAAAGAGCAACAACTAACAAATACAAAAACCCCATTGCAAAAATACCCGCACTAAATGTCGCACCAAAACCAACGGCAAATGCCCCAACAAACGAATCTATAGAGAATATTGTATAATAAATTATTAGATAAGGTATATAAGCAACCCTCAATATCCATATTACAAAATACAATAAATGTAAAAGAAGTATTAGAGCAAAGAAAACTGGCGTTAGAATTATACTTAAAAACGAAAATAACACATAAAAGAAATCAAATCTAAAATACCCATCATTTGTTGGATATCTATTATTTTCACTTTCACACGCTTCATCTAATATATTTTTAATACCTGTAAATTGTTGATAACCACCACTACCACGACTTTCACCAATAAATTGAGATACAGTATAAACTTTATTATATTGCATAAGATAAAATTTATCTTTACAATCAATCGCTTCCTGCAACATTTCATCAGTACTTAAATCCCAATAATCATCCCAATCAAGACTAAAAGCGTATGATTTTTGAACATCACTCCATTGTTTAATGTTTGGCACTAAAAAATGAGCTCTTTTAGTTTCGGCAGAACTCGAAGGGGATTGAGCCCACTTAACTTTAAACCTATATTTACCTTTTGTTGGAATTCCTTTATGTGGGTCAGGAGATAAAACTTGTTCACCAAATTCATTAGTTATGTAATAATCTAAATTCATAGGAACATCAACTAACCAAGTACCTTGTGTATCTATAATTGTACCACCGCCGTCTAAACCATAAGATTCAAGAATAGGTCGACCATCTGCATCGTGAAAAATTGTTTGTCTAATTGCCAATATTTCTCCAGAGCCAGCAATTAAATTACATAAAAATCCGGAATCTCTAGTTGGGTTACAGTTTTTTCTAATTGCGTTACTATCACTATCAGAAATAATTGACCCCATAAATATCGCTGTAGGTCGTATATCAATATTAGCCTCACCTGTTAAATCAAAATCTGTTCTAGTTATACCTAAATTACATATTTCAGGTTGTCCCCATAATGGTTCAATTTCAATGGTTCTTTTAAAACTAACAATTTGAGGTAATTCACCTAAATTACTTGAAGCCCTAAATTTGGTGCCGTCAACTTGATTTTCACTCGCAACACCCATTCTAATTAAATCCTGAGGAGATAACGAGAATTCCCCAATATCTGATAAATCAACATCTACCACAATTGTATGAGAACCAACGGGAACCCCAAAAATCATATAGTCACCACTTTGATTGGTCACTGCATTATATTTATAGTATTTGTCATAAATGTCACCAAGAACGGGACTTAATAACACATCTCTACGAGTAAAAAAAGTACCGGTCGGTACGTGAGCACTATAAGAAGGTTTGTAAGGTAATAGATTATATCTATACCCATCATCATTAACATCATATAAATTAGTATATGGATATATATTTGAAGTTACAGGGTCTTCTTTATCAATCTCATCTAAAGGAATGAAGATTGATACTTTAGCATTTGGAATACCAAAACCATTATTTACACTAACTCTACCAACAACAACACCATAATCGGCACATTGTCGTGTGTAGATATCACTTTGGAGGATTTTTAAGGATAGAATTTCTAAATACTCGAACTCTTGGTCAATCATCACCTTTAATGAGGTGTCTACACCAACCTGAGTTCTTATTCTATAAGAATTTGACATATATTATCTTTTTTAATAAATAGTTTATACACTATTTTTAAAAGATAATTCATTATTATTTAAAATAAATTATTATGAGAAATTAACCGTTTTAAGATTTTTAACTCTAATGTTAATATCTTTGTTAGAATATCTGATTTGATAACTCTGTGTTGGTTCCGCATAAATGGTCTCATCAATCAACTGAATTTGTTTTGTTGTTGGGTCTGAATACTTTTGAGATGTTTGAGATGAAGAATATTGTCCACCAACATTATTAAAGAATTGTACGTCAGATATAGTTATAACACCATTTTCATTTTGTAATAACCTTTTTAAATCAGAAACATTAACATTTTCACCCATTTGTCTATTTGACGGACTAAAATAATCAGAAACTACCGTTATTAACTGAGATATAACTGTTCCTTGATTTTGAGAGTTATCTAATACAACATCCACATTCACACTTAAATCAATTACGTTAGCACTTTGAACTGAAACATAATCATTTATCATTCGATAATTAGATAGGTAATTAGCAACATTATTTTTTAAAGTGTTTGAAACAACTTCCGTTAATGCCCCGGATTCATCATACGATAACATCTGTACAATAATTTTATTGTTGTTTTCAGTAATTGAAACTTTTGCGGGTGCTCCATATTGAGATGGCATTGTTCTAATAATAGACTCATAGTCATTAACCGTAACCGCTCTATTTTGAGAAGAAAAATTATAAGAAACTAAATTTCTTACTTCTTCCGTTGTTGGGAAGTCAGCACCACCTATGGCAGCCACAACGTTTGTACATCTTAACGAGTTAACCACTGTTGTATTCATACTCTCAGAAGGACCATTAACAAAAAATGATATTGTACCTACTTGAGTAATAGTATTAACCCCTAAGTTACTTCCTGTTCCCCCACCAACTCTATATTGAACAAATAGTGTCGTGTTTGCTTTCAACGTACTACCTAAACCTAAATTATTTGAGTATTTGTTTAAATTTAACATAAACCCATTTGCGGCAAATTCTCTTAATTGTTCATCAGCAGATTGATTACCACCACCAAAAGTCATTTTTAAAAATCCTTCCGGAGTAAATTCCGAAATAAATTTATTACTTGTCTGAACATATTTTCCAACTTTAATACCAGGACTATCCGATACTTTTGTTGGGTCTTCTATAAAAACTCGGTCTTCGGCTAAAGCCTGAACCTCGTACCATTTATTATCCGTACTTAAAAATTCTTGAGATGAAGGTACATTACTGTATTGTGTTCCGTCTTTTAATAAAACACCTGTAATACCTAACACATTTTTTTCAGGTAAAAATAATTCATAAAAAGGTCTAACATCGTTTGGTGTTATAACTTTTTTAAATACTTTAGTCATCCCGTTAACAACAGTTTCTCTCTTAGTTATAGTGTAATTTAATAACTTATTATTTGAATCAAAATTTGGTATTTTTAATCTATTAGGAAATCCTTCTGAATTAATTGGTGACGCAAAATCAATTTCATACACTGTTTCAAAAACTTGCCCAGCACCATTAAATTGAGACCCTCTTCTTAATACACCACAATAACTTAAATCTTCTTTATCACCATACGCAGGAACCGTAATTGAAAAGTCAACCAAAGAAACCGATGGTCTCATTCCCGGTATTTTTAATCCATAAGTTTTTGCAATATTAAACACTGAAGACCTTTGTTGAGCGTATTGTAATACTGTCTCTTGAATACTTCTATCAATATTAAATTGTAAGTTATCTGTTACCGCAGCATTAAGGTCCAATAAAACCGAGAATACTGATGCGTCATTAAAATTCTGAACAGTTTCAGGATAATAAGTTTTAGTGAAATTTATAAGTTCCGTTCTTATTGATTGGAAATCTCTAGTTGTATATGAAATCTTTTTATTAGCCATAATATTATATATTAATTATTACAAAATCACTAGAATTAAATACATCATCTGTTATAACATAATCAATTCTAACTTTAGCGGTATGTTCTAATTGAGCAATACCAGGTACTCTAAAAACTCTATCGTTCTCACCATTAACATAAGACCCTTTATCTTCTTGTCCGTCTGATGCCGCTGTTATATTAATACTTGTAAGTTTTAAATTTGGCATATATAGGTCAACAGCGTCACGTATTTCAGATTCTATTTGTGAAAACGTAGGTGCGTCCAATGGGTCAAAAAGAAATTCGTATAATCTTGTTCCAAAATCCGGTAAATAATATCTTGTACCTTTTCTTGTTAACAAAAGATGTATTAAATTATTTCTGATTTCTTTTTCCGTTGTATTAGATAAATCTAAATATTTCCCTTCAAAAGAATCTCTGAAAGGAAAAGTTAAACCGTATGTTGTTCCATCTGCCATAACTATAAATATAGTGTCGTAACTATTTTTTATAAATACCCCTAAAATAAAAAATCACGACCAAAGTCGTGATTTATATTCTAATTAAGAACCACATCCGAAACATTCAAATTCCGTATCTGTTGGTTTTTGTGTTAAATCAACTGTTGGTTTTTCAATTGATTTTGGTTGACCCACTTTAGAGATGTCTACAGCTAAGTGTTTAGCTCCGGTTGATATCGCCTTTGTTCTAACATAATAACAAAGAGTTTTCAATCCTTTACCCCAAGAGTGGAAGTGTGACGATGAAATCTTCGATAATGTTGGTTCAGACATATAGATATTCATAGACTGTGATTGGTCAATAAATGGTGCTCTATCTGCCGCCATATCAATTAATTCTCTTTGAGATATCTCCCAAATTGTTCTATATTTTGGAATTAAATGTTCTATTCTCTTAACTTTCTTATTGTAATTCTTGTCTTCAGGGTCTAAATAATTATTAAAATTAATATTCTGAACAGAACCTTCATTCATTATAATCTCATTTTTTAAATCCTCACACCAAACACCTAACTTTTCAAAATCGTTAATTAAGTATTTGTTTACAATTAAAATTTCTCCCCCAACTACACGACGATTAAATAATGCCGAGTGAGCCGGTTCTGTCATTTCAAATGAACCTGTAATTTTAGCTGAAGACGCAACTGGCATCTGAGCCGTGAATAACGAATTACAAACCCCGTGATTAGACACTTCTAATTTAAGTGCGTCCCAATCCCACATTCTACCTAATCCTTCGTAATCTAACCCCCACATATCAAATTGGAATATACCTTTTGACATTGGTGACCCTTTAAAGAATTTGTATGGTTTGTATTCCCCTGTTTTACATAGGTTCATACTTTCGGTGATTGCCGCGAAATAGATGGTTTCAAAAATCTCTTTATTAAGTTTTTTAGCTTCTTCAGTTGTGAAGATATAATCCATTAAGAAAAATACGTCAGCAAGACCTTGAGTTCCAATCGCAATTGCTCTTTGTTCTAACCCACCTTTTCTACCTTGTTCCGTTGAGTAACTATTAATATCAACAACTTTGTTAAGTGCTCTAACAACCTTTCTAACTTCACTATAAAGTAATTTAAAATCAAATTCACCTTTAACAATAAAGTTTTTCAACACCATAGATGATAACGTACAGATTGCTGTTGTGTTCTCATCAGTATATTGGTAAATCTCATTACATAGGTTAGATTGTTTAATCACCCCAATGTTTTGATGGTTTGTTTTTCTGTTCGCACTATCTTTAGAACATAAGTAAGGAACTCCGGTTTCAACCTGAGATTCAATAATTTTATTCCAAATTGTTTGTGCTTTCACTTTTTTACCAAGTCCAAGTTCAACCGCTTTGTTATAGTTTGATTCATACTCATCACCATAAGCCTCTTGTAATGGTTTGATACCCGCTTTGATAATGTCATTAGGACAGAATAAATACCAATCATCGTTGTTCTTAACCGCATTCATAAAGTTGTCCGGTAACCAAATTGAAGTAAACAAATCTTTTGCTCTCAATTCCTCAGCCCCCGTATTCTTTTTGATTTCAAGTAAGTCCATAATGTCTTTATGCCAAGGTTCAATGTAGATAGCCGCACTACCGGGTCTTCTACCTTGTTGGTTGAAGAATCTCAATCCTTCATTAACAATCTTTAAGTACTTCAATAAACCACCCGCAAATCCTCCTGACGAGTTAATACGACTTTCTTTACTACGAATGTTAGACATACATAGTCCAATACCAGCAGCGTCAGACGAATATGTTGAAATGTCGTTGAATGTTTGTAATAACCCTTCTCTTGAATCTCCGTGATTGTATTTTAATACACAAGACGCTAGTTGAGGTGTTTTAGTTCCCGCATTAATCATAATTGGTGTCGCAGGAGATATAACTTGATTTGATAATGAATTGTAGTACTCAACAGCTTCTTCATATGATTTAGTTACCCATAGAGCAACTCTCATATACATATGTTGAGGTCTTTCAATTACTCTACCTTCAGGATTTTTTAACAAATACATTTCTTGCAATGATTTCCACGCAAAATAATCAAAATTGTAATCATTCTCGTGATTTATTACAGAATCAATATTTTCAGTACCATATAGTTCAATAGTCTCCATTAACTTATCGTTAATGATGCCATCAACGTGTAATGTGTGCATTGTGTTACAAAAACTTGCATCAGTCTCTTTGTGATACGCAGAAATAGCAACAGATGACGCTAATCTTGAGTAATCGTGATGACTACCGGTATAAGCCGCAGCAATCTCGTAAACCAATTTATCCAACTCTTTTGTGGTAATCACACCTTCAGTCGGAACAGAAGTAATCACCTTAATGAATACCTCATCAGCGTTAACGTTTAACCCTTTAGCTGCTCTTTTTACTCGACTGTATATTTTTTGGGGGTTAAAAGAAACCTCATCACCCCCTCTTTTTTTTATCTTTAATGACATCATATTTTAAAAATCGTCTGTAAATGTTAATGACTCACCTAACTTGGCCTTTTGATACTCCATTGTTCTTGATTCAAAAAAGTTACCTTTTGTTTCAACAGCAATCTGTTCCATAAATTTAAATGGTTGTTCAACATTAAAATGTTTTTTACACCCAAACTTAACCAATAAACCATCAGTAACAAATTCAAGATATTGTTTCATTAAGTTTGAATTCATACCAATTAAAGACACTGGTAATGATTCTGTAATAAATTCTTTTTCAATCTCTAACGCAGATAGTAAGATTTCTTTAATTCTTTTTTCTGTTGGTTTGTTCTCAACGTGATTGTTAATCAAATGGATAGCAAAATCACAGTGTAAATTCTCATCTTTGAAGATAAGACTATTAGCATTACATAATCCTTGCATAATTCCTCTTGATTTCATCCAAAAGATTGAACAGAATGAACCTGAGAAGAAGATACCTTCAACGGCAGCAAACGCCACCAATCTTTCTTGGAAAGAAGAATTCTCAATCCAATCAAGAGCCCATTTAGCTTTCTTTTGTACTGCCGGTAATCTATCAATCGCGTGGAAACATTCGTCTTTTTCTGTCTCATCAGACACGTAAGTATCAATCAATAATGAGTACATTAGTGAGTGAATGTTCTCCATCATAATTTGGAATCCGTAAAAGAACTTTGCTTCAGCATATTGAACCTCTTTTAAGAAATTCTCCGCCAAATTTTCATTTACAATACCATCAGATGCCGCAAAAAACGCTAATATATTTTTAAGGAAATATCTTTCATTATCAGATAGGTTTTCCCAATCTCTAATATCGTTAGATAAATCTACTTCTTCTGCCGTCCAAAAAGCCGCTTGATGTTGTTTATAAAATTCCCATATGTCATTATGTTCAATAGGGAAGATAACAAATCGGTCATTATTTGGTTCTAATATTTTTTCTTTCATTTTTAAATTAATTTTGTGTTTGTTCTTTTTGTTTTCTTTTGTCTAACAAATCTTTTATTCTTTGTCTGTTTCTTTCTTCGGTTTGTTCTTCTAAACCTAAGAATGTTACTGAACTTTCAGTGTCAATCTCCAACATACCATTATCAAATTTACAATTCTCAAAGACAACACCATCATCACCAATACGTGATTTAGTGATTGCAATCGTTGCTAATTTCATTTCTTTTTGTTGTAGAGATTTCGCCACGGAAATAATTACGTGTCCAACCTGTGCTTTTTTGATAGAACCACCCATTTGGTCGGTAGTTACCACATCAGAAGATATTGAACTTCTATTACCTTGAGTCGCAGTCCAACCTACTAAGTCAAGTTCGTGACACATAGATTCAAAACCTCTCATCACAGACCCTTCAGATTTCCATTCATCTCCCAAGTTTTTATCCGGAACTACACAATCAATGTAGTCTAATAATACCATATCAATTTTGATTCCTTCCGAAATCATTTTTCTGATTTGATTCTTAATCTGCATCATTGTTACAGTATCTGATGGAAGTTTTTTAAGTATCAATTCATTAGGCATTTTCTCCTTAATTTCTTGAACTTTAATCATTACTTCATCTTTTCTTAAAGACAAATCATCCGGGTGGATTTTCGTCCATAATGTTATGTGTTTACGTTGAATAATCTTCGGGTTATCCTCGAAGAATATTTGTAAAACATTGTACCCCAAATTAAATGCGTGATTCGCAATTTTTGTAAGTAATGTTGATTTACCAACACCTGTTGGTGCTAAAACAACACCGATTTCACCTTTAGCCAATCCTCCTTTTAAGAGTCTATCTATACCCGGAATACCCATTGGTATCGGATGACGATAATCTTCGTTTAGAACATCATCTAAGTTACTGAAAACACTTTCCGTTCCCTTATCGTGTTCTCCAACTTGTAATGCCTTACTAACCATTTCCTCTAATGTGTCATAACTCTCAAACTCACCAGTGTCGATGATTTTTTGAGCTTTAACCATTACTTTCTGTAACTCCTGTTGTTTACAGAACTTCATTGATTTTTCTTGTACAAATTCAGCACCTTCAAGCGTAGACTCCTTAACTTTTGTAAGGGTATCAATAATGATTTTTGCCGCTAGAGGTTGTTGTATCTCAGATTTTGTAATTTGTTCTAATGTGTCAAAGGTTGGTGTGTGTTCGTATTTTGTATAATACTCCTTAATCATTTGAATAATTAATTTGAAGTATTTATTC
>Ga0114973_10000236_pt1 | contig 40148 bp, 28 predicted proteins | sample M_140807_MF_Meta_FD_87025 | JGI IMG/M metagenome (GOLD analysis project Ga0114973, IMG submission 87025) | Freshwater microbial communities from Lake Montjoie, Canada to study carbon cycling - M_140807_MF_MetaG | ecosystem: Environmental > Aquatic > Freshwater > Lake | place: Lake Montjoie... | reverse complement strand
TTAGAAAATGATATTATTGTTTGGACATTTAGAAACAGTCAAACAAGTAAAGTAAAACCAGACTCTTATGCATGGTTAGATGTAGATGAAAATGATAAAATACGTCATGTATCCTGCAAAAAGTTTATTTATGAAGATCCTTTAAAGACTCATGCAATTATTGGAACAATGTTCTTTAGAAAAGCAAAATACTTTTTAGATGGATTTTATAAAAATCTTAATGAAAACATAACAACTAATGGTGAATTTTATGTAGATGACGTTTTAAATCAAAATATAAAAAATGGCTTGACAGTTAGAGCTTTTGAAGTTAAAAATTATATTTGTTGGGGTACACCCGATGATTATAAAACTTATATTTATTGGAGAGATTATTTTAATAAATGCGAATATCATCCATATAGTATTACAAATGATATAACTTATGTTAAGTAACGCAACCATTATACATCACCAAGGTTTTGGAGATTTATTTACAAATAACGCAATTTGTATGTATTATGCACAAATGTTTAAAACACTTACTGTTTTTGCATCATCAGAGTCTAGATTAAGAGTTATACAAGAAATGTATAAAGATGTTCCCAACATAACGTGCAAGATACCAGATATAACAAATAAATATGATGGTAAAAGTGCATGTTTAAATTGTATGACTATCGGTAATCCATTTTCTTGTCCAAGAGACAATACAAAATGTTTATATGTTGATTATACAAATTATAATAATTTTGAAAATATAAAAATAGGTTGTTTCAACGATACTGTAAGATGGCAAGAATTCTTATCAAAAGAAATAATTAAAGGTTCTTCTTTTTCACATGCATTTTATGATTATCATAAAATACCACTTTTATTTAGAACAAATAGTTTCTATATTTCTAGAGAAATTATTTCTGAAAGTGAAAACTATAACTATGTTTGTTCTACAATTGGTAGTGAATACATTGTTGTCCACGATGATATTAGTCGTGGATACAATATTAATATGATAAATAAAAATTTTCCTACTTATTATATTAATGGTAAATCAAACAACATGATTAATCAAATAAGTATATTAGAGAATGCTAAAGAAATTCATTTTATAGATTCAAGCTACTCAGTTTTAGTATATTTTTTGTCTTTTGTTAATGAAAAAATAAAAAATAAACCCAAATTTTTACATTTGTTAAATAGAAATGATAGAGATACTAAGATATATACAAACCCAACACCAGAAAATTGGAGTATTATATGATGGAAAAAAGACAAAAAATGATTTGGACAAATGTAACAAAATCTGGTCTTTGTGATAGATTACAAGATTTATTTTTAGTAGCAGCATATGCAAACATGATAAATTGTGATTTATACTTGTATTGGCCCGAAGGTGAAAAAGATTTACATTTTAATGATTTCCAATTAAGAACATGGCCCAAAGCAAGATGGTCAGATTATTTAAAGAATAATTTGTGTAGCTATTATAATTTACCTAATAATGTATATTTTTTAGATGACAAAAATGCAACTAAAGAAGGGTATTCTTTTTATTTTAATGATTATTTAGGTGGAATTTTTAATAGAAAAACATTTTCTGAAAAATATAACTTAAATAAATTAGAGTTTTATAAATTTCACGATGAATGCCTTTCTCAATTCACACCTAAAGATAAATTAACATCCTTACTTAATACAAAAGATGACATTGATCTTGCTATTCACCTTAGAAGAACGGATAAGGTGAATAATTTACCTAATGTTGTAGAAATTCATAGTAACGAATTGCAGGATTTAAATAATACAACTATTAAATGTATATTGAATGAAGTTGAAAAAAACGAAGATAAAAAGATCAATGTTTACATATGCTCAGACTGTGAAGATACAAAAAAGTATTTCAATGAAGCAATATCAAACGTATGTAATATAGTACAAACTCCAGAAATTAATTTTGATTATGAACAGACTTATTTAGATTTGTATTATCTATCAAATAGTAAAAAATTAATAATGTCTCAAAAACATAGTAATTTTTCATATTTTTCTTCTTCCATAAAAAAGAATTTACTTATTTATTTTTATAAAGAAAATCAATTAATATCTAATTCTGATACAGGTAACTATATTTATTTTGAGGATAATGGTAAATGATAATAACTGATTATAATACTGATGTTTTTAATTTTAAAAAACATATTCAAGAATTGTATAATTTTAATGAATTAGAAGATTTACACTTATTAACACCAAAAGATATAGAATATTCCAAAATATTTGAAATTGGAGAAGATTCAAATACAATTTTTCATAATAAATTTTATAAAAAGTTAAATAATGGATGGAATGAGTTTATAGATTTATATAAACAATTTGTTATTGATTTAATAAATAAAGACAATAACTTAAAGTTTGAAACAATTTTATTTCAAAAAACCCCAACTTTTAGGGTACACTTACCAAACAATGTTGCTGTTGGAAAGTTCCATTCAGACTCGGAGTTTAATCATCCTATAGGAGAAATAAATTATATCATTCCAATAACAAAAATGTATGGTACAAATACTGTTTGGTGTGAAAGTAATGTTGGTTTGTGTGATTATCATCCAATACCAAGATTAGAATTTGGTAATTTATTTCAATTTAATGGCAATCAATTAAAACATGGAAACTTAATAAACAAAACAAATAAGACCAGAATAAGTATGGATTTTAGAATAATATCTAAAAAAGATTTTGATAATTCTAAAAAAGATTATTCATTAACTACCAAAAAAAAGTTTGAAATAGGCGAATATTATGAAAAGTTGTAAACTTATATCAATAACTGGACCTTCTGGTGTAGGAAAGACAACTATATCTAAATTAATTTCTTGTATTTATAATAATTCTTTAATAATAAGTGGTGATGATTGTCACCGATGGGATAGGTATAGCGATAATTGGAAACGATTCACACACCTAGACCCAGCAGCTAACAATCTTGAAGAAGAAAAGACTCAATTAAAACTATTAAAAAACATGAAGCCAATTGAAAGAAGGTTATATAATCATGATACTGGCTTATTTGATGATCCAATAACATTAGAACCAAAAGATGTTATCATATATGAAGGCTTACACACTCTCTATGATAATGAATTAAGAGATTTAGCTGATGTAAAAATTTTTATCGATACTGATGAAATGTTAAAAACCGAATGGAAAACAAAAAGAGATACGCTAAAAAGAGGGTATACAGTTGAACACGTAATTGAAACCATCAAAAAAAGATTACCAGATGAAGAAAAATACATATTACCTCAAAAGCAATACGCAGACATTATAATTAAAATTGTTAAATTAAAATCAAAAAAACAAGAAGATATAATTAAACTAATTTTTATTGATAAAACAAATAAAAATTCAAATTTGATTAAATTAATCAAGAAAAATTATAATAAAATTCTAAGTTTTATAAAATATTCTAAAAAAATTGGTTCAAACAGTAAATTAACTCAAAATATTGGAGGTAATACTTCATTAAAATTTGAAGATAAGATGATAATTTCATCTTCTGGTATTAATTTAGCAGATATTCAAATGTTTGAAAATTTTTGTATATACAAAATAGACCATCCTTTAACTTGTTTATTCAATTATGGTCGTCCTTCAATGGAGATGGATGCACATTTACATCTAAATAAAGCCACTATACATACACATCCAATAGAGTTATTAACTATTTTATGTTCTACTGAAGCTGAATCTGTAATTGATGAATTATATTTCAATTTTAATTATTCTTATTTTAATTATGTTACACCTGGTTTTGATACAGGAGCAATTTTATCAAATCATCTTAATTCATCACAAAAAGAAATAATTTTTATTCAAAATCATGGCATATTTGCTTCTTCTTTGAGTTTTGAAAAAAGCTTTAATTTAACAAAAAAAATAAATTATTTATCTAAAAAATATCTTTTATCTAGAAAAAAACAAATAAAAAATATAATGCAAACCGATGGAATTCTATTCCCCGATGCAGCAGTAAACAAAAAAAGTAACAAGTCAATAAATGATATAATATATAATAAAATTATTGAATGTGGATTGACTCCTAATTTTCTATCACTTGAACAGATAGAAAAATTAATAAATCTTGAACAAGAAAAATATAGAATCAATATGGTGCTAAATGAAAACAATATACGTTGATATAGATGAAACAATTTGTTTTTATGAGGAAGAAATAGCATTAGATGGAAAAAAAGATTACAAAAAAGCTATTCCAAATCATGAGAATATACAAAAAATAAATCATTTATTTGATGAAGGTAATAAAATAATATATTGGACAGCTAGGGGTAGTAGAAGTGGTATTGATTGGTATGATTTTACAAAAAATCAACTTGAAGCTTGGGGAGCTAAGTTTCATAAATTAAAATGTGATAAACCATATTATGATTTATTTGTTGAAGATAGAAGCAAAAGAATAGAGGAGATTTAAATGATTGTAATATCTCATAGGGCTAATCTTAACGGTATTGAAGAAAATAGAGAAAATAATCCAAAATATATAGATGAATGTATAAGTCTTGGATTTGATGTAGAAATAGATTTAAGAATGAAAAACAATAAGTTATTTTTAGGACATGATTTTGCTCAATATGAAATATCAATAGAATGGTTGTTAGAAAGAAAAGATAATTTATGGATTCATATAAAAGAATATGAAGCATTACAAATTATTATGAACTATAAGGAAGAACTAAAGTTTTTTTGTCATGAAAATGATAGATTTACTCTCACAAGTAACGGATTTATATGGTGTCATGATTTAAACAACAGAATGAATGAAAATTGTATTATTCCATTGCTATCATTGAAACAAGTTAGAGATTACGAAGACTATAATTCATTTGCAATATGCACAGATTATGTATATGATTGTGTAGAAAAATTTAAAAAATAAGGAATTTTATATGTTATTAATAACTGGCGGTACTGGTATGGTGGGAAATGCTTTAAGAGATATTGCTCCTAATGCTTTTTATGCTTCTTCTGATAATTGCGATTTAACAAGTGAAAATGATACTAAATATATGTTTAAACATTTAAAGCCAACAAAAGTAATTCATTTAGCCGCAAAAGTTGGTGGCGTTAAAGCAAATATGGAACAACTTGGACAGTTTTATACAGAAAATATTAAAATTAATACAAATGTTTTACATTATTCAATGGTTTACAAAGTTGAAAAAGTTTTGTCATTGCTAAGTACATGCGTTTACCCAGATATAGTGTCCTATCCGCTTACAGAAGAACAAATACATAATGGCCCACCACATGAATCTAATTTTGCATATGCATATGCAAAAAGAATGATTGATATACAATCAAGATCATACAGAAAACAATATGGTTGTAATTTCATTACTGCTGTACCAAATAACTTATTTGGTGAATATGATAATTTTGATTTAAATAATTCTCATGTTATCCCTGCAATTATAAGAAAAATATATGAAGCAAAACATAATAAAGAAGATGTTGTTTTATGGGGTAATGGAACTTCGTTACGAGAATTTACATATTCAAAAGATTTGGCAAAAATATTAATGTTTATTTTAGAAAAATATAATAATGAAAATCCAATCAATATTGGCAATACTAACGAGTATACGATTAAACAAATTGCAGAATCAATAGCATCAAAACTACAATACGATGGGAAAATTATTTGGGATGTTTCTAAACCAAGCGGCCAATTTAAAAAACCATCAGATAATTCAAAGCTTATTGGTTTGGGTTGGGATAAAAATAACTATACCAATATTGATATTTCCTTGACAAATACTTGCAATTGGTTTACATTAAATTACCCAAATATTAGAGGAATTAAATGAAAACTGCATTGATAACTGGTATAACTGGTCAAGATGGTTCTTATTTGGCTGAACTGCTTTTGTCTAAAGGATATAAAGTTGTTGGTCTTAAAAGAAGAACATCTTTACTATGTACAGATAGAATTAATAATTTTTATAATCATGCAAATTTTGCACTTGAGTATTTTGAATTAGATGATCCATCATGTATGTACAGAATACTTAACAAATATAAGCCAGATGAAATTTATAACCTTGCTGCACAATCACATGTTAGAGTTTCTTTTGATATTCCACAAAGCACAATCAATACTATTGTAATGGGAACTATGAATTTAGTAGAAGCGGTAAGAACTATATGCCCAAATGCAAAATTTTATCAAGCTTCTTCTTCTGAAATGTTTGGTGATAATCCAAACTATCCATACAATGAAGAAAGCAGACTCACACCAGCATCTCCATATGCAAATGCTAAAGTTTTTGCTCATAATTTAATGAGAAACTATAGAATATCGTATAATATGTTTACTTGTTCTGGAATTTTATTCAATCATGAATCTCCAAGAAGAGGGGAAACATTTGTAACAAGAAAAATAACTATGGCAGCAGCTAAAATTAAATTAGGATTACAAGATAAACTTTATCTTGGAAACTTAGATGCAGTTAGAGATTGGGGGTTTGCTGGCGATTACGTTGAAGCTATGTGGCTAATGTTGCAACAAGAAAAAGCTGATGATTATGTTATTGCTACTGGCAAAGCATATTCTGTAAGACATTTTTTGAATCTAGTGTTTGAACATGCTGGTTTAAGTGTTGGTAAATACGTAGATATAGATTCAAGACTGTTTAGACCACATGAAGTACCTTATTTGCTTGGTGATTCCTCAAAAGCAAATAAAATATTAAATTGGCAACCTAAAACAGATCTAAAATCATTAGCTGCTATGATGTATGAAGAGGACTTAAAAAAATATTATGATATTAGTAACAGGATATAAAGGATATATTGGTAATAAGTTATATAACAAGCTAAAAGAAGCTGGTTATGAAGTATTTGGTATTGATTTAAAGGACGGTCATGATATATCTGATTGTCTACCAAAGAATAAAAATTTTGATTATGTATTCCATTTAGCAGCGTTACCAAGCGTTGAATATTCCGTACTGAACCCAAGCTATACGATGAAGCATAACGTATTAGCAACTTCAAAATTATTAGAATGGGCAAAAGATAATAAAGTTAAAAGATTTATATTTTCTTCTTCCTCTGCAATTTATGGGGACGGAAACGGACCAAAATCTCCTTATGGATTACATAAATTACTATCAGAACAAGAGTGCAAACTTTATTCAGAACTTTACGGACTAGATACAGTTTGCTTAAGATATTACAATCTTTATTCAGAAGATCAAAAATATGGTGGAGCATATTCTACTGCTGTTTCTGCTTGGATGGAAATGATTAGGTTAAATAAGCCTTTAAGAATTGATGGTGATGGAGAACAAACAAGAGATTTTATTCATGTTGATGATGTTGTTAGGGCAAACATATTTTGTATGAATTATAAAGATAAATTTAATGGAAATTTTTATGATATTGGTAGTGGCAAATCTATATCATTGAATTATATTAAAGATTATATTAATAAGTACAACAAGGTAGAATGGAAAAGCTCACCAGAAAGAATAGGTGATGTAAAACACACAAAAGCAGATATAAGCAAAATGTTAGAACTTGGTTGGTCACCATTAATTAATATAGAAGATGGGTTAAAGATTTGTTTTTATAAGGAGTAAAAAAAATGACACTTTCAAATCAAGCAGTAGGAGCAGTTATGATGGCTCTCCAGAAATCACTTATGGAACAATCAGATATTGTTCCAGTTATTAAAGAATTTAATTTAATTGAAACTGAAGACGGATTGGTTGTTACAAATCCTCCAGTTCTCTCTATGGACACAATAGAGCCTAACTGATGCCAAGATACTCTTACACTTGTACAAGCTGTGAGAGCACTATAGAAGCCTCTCATTCAATCAATGAGAGGCTTTCTTATTGTGACTCTTGCGGAACAGATACACTAAAGAAAAATTTATCAATTCCAACAATAACTAAGCAACCAGAAATCAATAATTTGACAAGTAATAAAAATGGTGCTATAGTTAAAGAGAAGATCGAAGAATTTAGAAAAGATCTTAAAGAACAAAAACAACAATTAAAGAATAGGGACTTATGATTACTTTATCAATCTTATTGTTATTATCGGTTATAGTAAATGGATTATTATTCTGGTATACAAGAAAGCTATTAGAAAAGCTATCTGTATTTACCGAAGGTGTTATTGAATTTAGAATGAAACTGCAAGAATTAGCAGGACACTTAGAATCAGTACATCAACTAGAAATGTTTTATGGTGAACCTGTACTGCAACGACTCATTCAACACATGAAACTTACAGTTACAGAAATCAAAATGTTTAGTGATTCCTTCATTATTAGCGAAGGTGAAGAGAAAGAGGAGCCAGTTAATGATGAAGAAAAAGCAGAATAATTATTTTACAGATGCTCACGAACAGGCAATAATAAATTATGCCCTAACAACTGATAATAAGATTAGGACTGAGTTGTATGTTACATACATAGAGCCAGCCTTTAATGAGATGGTTGATAAGATTGTCTTCACTTATAAATTTACAACTCTTCCAAACATTGATGACCTTAGATCTGAGTGCAAGATTTGGCTTACTACTATCTTAGATAAGTTTAATCCTTCATCTGGATCTAAAGCTTTTTCATATTTTTCAGTTATTACAAAAAATTGGTTTATTCATAAAGTTAAGAAGACAGCAGAACAAACCAAAAGAGAAGTTGGAATAGAAGACATTACCAAATCTTCTTGTCATGAAACTCTTATTGTTAAACATAGTTATTTTACTTCAAGAGAAGATAATGAATTTTGGAGAGAATTTTGGTATGAAGTAAAAAGTTGGGAGCATGTTGAGATGAAAGTAAACGAAAGAAGAATTGTAGAGGCAATTAAAATACTAATGGAAGATCCAGACAACATTGAAATTTTTAATAAAAAAGCTATTTATCTTTACATTAGAGAAATAACTGGTCTGAATACTAAACAAATTGTAACAAATTTAACTAAAGTTCGTAACAGATACAAAGAATTCAAAAATGATTGGGATTCTGGAAACATTTAAATGGCAATAGACAATTCAGTAGTAAAAATACCATCCCTATCTACAACATCAGCAGTTGAGAAAGTTGACCTTCAAGGCGTTGGAGGTCAAGTAACATTTAATAACGGTGTTTACTTATCTAAAGAATCATTAAATAAGCCATTACCCAAATCTCTTTATAAAGTTTGGTCCAATAACAACAAACTTTATTTATTAGAAAGAGAAACAACAAAAATTGAATCTATCATCAATTCCATTTCATCTAAAATCAACAGAGTGTTTAAGATAGGTGGGAGTGATGATAGTTTTGCATTTGTTAATGAAACAAACGAACAACTTGCAGAGAAGTCATTAAATTCTCTAAGACTAGTAGAAAATACTAGGTTTAACAACAGTCCAGAAACTATTAACAACTCACTTTCTAATTATCGCTCTTATACTAAAGAAAGTATTGCATTAAATCACAACAACTATAAAAATAAGATTATAAATTTTTATAAGTTAAAACCAGAGTTAACAACAAATTTATTAAAATTATGTACACCACAAGAAGGTCTTACAGAAATTTTAAACAGTAATTTCTTTTTGAGAATAAAATCTATTTTCACAACTAGAGAAATTAGTTCAAGTTACTATAATTATTTCACTTATTTACTGGCTCATTGGACGTTATTTAAAGTAGACGAATTAACTTTAACAGAATTTGATATCAAGAAGAGATCAGATACAGTAAAAGCAACAGTTGCAGCTCCATTAAAAGAACAAGATCTTGATTTGTTTAGAAGTTTATCCATAATAAACACCAAAAGATTGTCTTATAGTTTTGATAACTTAAGAAAATTTGATAATGTTTTGTTGTTTGATACCTCTGACGTAAATGGAATTAGAACTTTATCTATAACAGACAGCGATGGATACACACTACTTGATCAAGATAATTATACCAACTACTATAATAAAGTATTTGTATTTGAAAATCTTAATAGTGGACAATTATCTGCCATTAGTAGTATTGAATTTTATACTGTTGGCGATATAAAAAGAACTGCTTTTTCATACAATTTTGAAAGTCTCTATAATTCACTTGGAGGTTCTATGCTGGATCTTGGTGTATGGAGTGCAGATAGACAACAAAGATTAGAAAATAAAAAATCTAATTATAGATTGTTGATTTATGATAAACAAGACTATGTTGGAATACCAGTAGATTTTGGAAACAGTCTGATAGAGCTAGAAATCAATACAGAGTTTAGAGTAAATTCTGATGGTGATTTTTATGTTGTAGAAATTGTTTAGGACCTATTTATTATTATGGATAAAGTAGATAAATACATAAACAAAGTAATTGTAAATATTGAAGAAGATCGTGAAGTAACAAAAGAACTTCTTCAAGACGTTATGGGGTACATTGGAAAAGATGCCTCAAATCACGCCTCAGTAGGCCATGTAGCAGCCAAGTACGTTGAATCACTACAAAGGTCGAATGAACAACTTGTAAAGCTTGTAACGCTTATGGCGAAGAAACACGATAATCTTTATGCTGATTTAGACGATAGTGAAAAGCATAGCATTTATGAAAAACTATCTAATGACGGTGAGTAACAATGAATGAAAACGATAAAGTAGATACTAATTTACTATCTTCATTGAATCAAGATAATTATGATAAAACCTATGGTGTAACAGAACCAAAAGGTATCAATGTAGATGCTTCTTTTTATACATCTCAAACTTTAAACACGTTCGATAAAACTGTAGGTGTTAAAACCCCAAGATGTAAAGTAGTTTATGTTATAACAAAAGATAAACTCGCTGGCCCTCAAGTTGGAAGCACCCCTTGGAATAGAACAGAAATTGCTGGTCTTTCGACTAATAACAGAAGCATTTATCAAGTAAAAGTTGTTTGTCCAAACGCTGGTAGTGATCTAATTCCTTATCCAATAAATGCTTCTTCTCCTAAACAAAATGATTTAGATTTATTAAAAATAAAACTTCACACAACAGCTTTTATAGAATACGAAGCAGGAAAAACTGAACAATTACCAGATTTATATGATGAAGTTGTTATTGAATATATTGGTAATGATAAGTCTGAGGCTAAAATCTTAGAAATTTATAGAAAAGATGCAGCATCTCCACAAGAAAATCAAACTAGTCCAACTAACGCTTTTAACAATTCCAATGGCGGTACTTTAGCTGATACTAGCAATAATACAACTGGGGATGTTGTTCAAAATAGAACTGTTAATTTAAATTCTACAAGTACATGTGGTGATGGTTCTACAGAATACCCATATGTAGAATGCAAAAAAGCTAAATTAGATGCTAATGGTCAAATGGCATCTTTGCATCCAGTTTATTGGGATAAGATAAATAATTTATTAAACGAAATTAAAACTAGAACATCTTATACAATAAAAATTGGTGAAACAATAAGATCTAAAGAATCTCAATTAGCTGCTAGGAAAAGAAGATGCCCTGCTGCTTTGCAGAAAAAAGGCGAACAATTTCTTAAAACTGCAAGTTGGAGTGATGTTTTAGCAAATGGACCATGTTCAGATGCTACTCCAACTGGTGCAGTAGAAGGTCCGTGGGCTAGTAACCACTTAAAAGGATTAGCTGTAGATTTTGTTATGGATGTTGGTTGTCCTGCAAGAAACGTTAACAGAGCGTTATACGATAGATGTAGGAGCGTAAGTAAAGTGTTTAATTACTTAAATTCATATGCATCTAAATATGGCGTAAAGAATTTAATCTCGGAACCTTGGCATTGGAGTCATAATGGTGGATAATACTGGAATAGCAAACGGTAAAAGAAAAGAATCAATTCCAAATAGAATTCAAGCTGTTGCTGAATCTATTTTTAATAGTCACAATTCTAATTGTTTTATTGTATTAGGTAACGATAGGCCATCAAGTAAGTTGTCTGGTCACGGCGGTATTGGAGACAAAGCTTGTGCTGCTATCGATTTAGTGGCTGGTGCTTCTTCTTATTATTTAGGACAGACTGATTCTGATAATAAAACTATCTTTATTGACCCTAATACTAAATCTGATGCAGCAAGAATCTACATAAGTCAAATGACGGATGTAGATGACAACTTTGAATTAGTTGATGGTTCTCTTGGAAACTCAAAAAATAAATCAGCTATCGCTATGAAAGCAGATGGTATAAGAATAATAGCAAGAGATGGTATTAAACTTGTAACAAAAACAGATTTTGCAAACAGTAAGGGTAAAGAAGTCTTACAAAATGGTGGTATTAATTTAATTGCTTTAAATGATGATAGTACATTACAACCAATGGTTTTAGGCGATAACCTAGTAAATTGTATTGATAAATGTCTAACAGAAGTTGATTCATTACAAAATAGATTGAATAGCTTTATTACAGAACAACAAAAACTTAATGATCAATTAGCCACTCATGTTCATGTTAGTACGTTTCCTGGCACTCCAACTTTACCAGCAATTAATGTAATGTTGCAAAATTTAACTGTATTATTTAAAAAAATAATAAATCAAGATATGGGCATTTATTTACAGAAATCAAACATTGCTGGTATAAAGAACGAATTTTTGTTGAATCCAAATACTTCTATTAGAAGCAAGCACAATAAGGTAAATTAACATGAATCCAACACCAGTACCAAATTATGAACAACCAGATTGGTACAACTTACCTAACAAAGAAGTTTATTTTGATGAAAAATTATTAAAGTATTGTGTTGTAATAACTACAAATCATTTAAATTTTTCTAACCAAAATGTCATGAACGAAGAATTGCTTGATACTGGTGTTAGAGAATTAGTTTCTTTTTATAACAAATCCAACAATGATGCTACTATTCAATTAATCAAATCATCAAACTTTACTATGGTACAAGAAACTCATGTACCTTATAGAAGAATGGCAAGAATTAGGGGATTGGTTACAGTACAAAAAGAATTTTTTGATTCAATACCATCGAACGCATCAACAACATCAATCCCACTTGGCCTTGACATTTCTGAAGCTAATTTTATTTTAAAAATACCACTATTTGAAATAAAAACATTATTTAAAACTCTTTCTAATACATTAAGAATTTACAATACAGATGTTTATTTTTCAAATTCAAAAATAGGTATTTCTCTTAAAGATAACGATATTCTACCATATAATGCAGCAGAGCAAGTAATTGAAGAATTATCTTTAGCAGAAAAAGCTGACAATGTTGATAAATTTTTAGATAAATTGTTTTCATTATTTGATAAAAATAACATTGATTATGAAGAAAGTAAATCAACTTATTCAAAAATAGAAATAGAATTTGCAATTAATGATAAATGTAATAAAATTTACGATATTGCAATAAATAAAAACAATTCTTGTACAAAACCACGAATAGGAATCGAAAAATTTTTAAAATCTAATCCTATTGATGACGAAACAACTGTTGCTTTGATTAAAAACATACATAGAATTTCAAAAATTGAGAGGTGTAAAGTACCTTGGCCTGAATTTGTTGAAACATATCTTTATCCAAAAGTTACAGTAGTTGGTGTTAGTTTAAATGATGTAATTCAAAATTTTGAAAAAAATAAAAATCAATATGCAAAAGACATACTTCAAATTTTTAATTCACTAGAATATGATGCACGACTACAACCAGCAAAAGATTTTAATAAAGTCAAAACTGAAGAAGAAAAAAATAAATTGTTTAAAGAAGCAATGAATCAAGAGCTTAAAAACTTTAACACAAGTTTACCTACAGTTGAAAAATTATTTGATGTATCTTTGTTAAACAGAAGTATTTATGTTGGTGATAATTTTGTAGATAGACAAAACTTAGATAGAACATTTGACAGTATAGTTAATGCAATTGACTCACAAGATCCTCAAAAAGAAGATGAAGTTATAATAGGAAAAGTACAGTACCCAGCAGCAGACATTGAAGAAGGTTTTTATAAGTTAGATAAAAATAGTGATGGTTATGTTTTAAAAGACAAATCAATAACCTATACTAAAGAACAAGTTAGAGCTAAATCTCCACAGATTCTTGAAACTTTATTTATTGATGTTGATGGCAGCCCACCAGCAACACATCATTGCTACTTATACGAAATACCATCACAAGCTGCAAAATCATTAGACACTATAAGACAGAAAATTAATAAAGTTTATGATGTTTTGAACATATTTGGTTTATGTAAAATGATAGATTATTCTTTAGGCTGTGCTTTATCGTTTGCTAAAAGTTTTATTGATATAGGAGAGATACAAGCATCAATAACAATAGGAACAATAAGTTCTTTTAGTTTTGATGAAATGTCAACAAAAGTGATTCCTTATTTGCCACAAGATCAGCAAGAATTGGTCTACAAAGAATTACTAGAAAGAGCATCTTGTTTGAATGTTAATGCAATACTATTTATTTTAAGAAAAACACTTCCAACTGAAGTTTATGAAAGCTATGGATTTGACACAGATCAATTTTCTGAAGTTCCATTAAATGAAAAGGTTGAAAAAATTAATGAGGCATTGTCCAAACTAATGTCAACGAGAGTACAATAATGTCGGTATGTTTTGAACTAAATCAAGAATCAGAAAACGCCTTAGCAATCAAAATAAAAGATCAAATTTTTGATAAGTTAAAAAATTGTAATGGTGAAGAAGAACTAAAACAAACATTAATAAATATTTTAAATGAAAATGATGCTGTATTAGACATTGAAAAAATACAAAATGGTGATGAAGTTTCAAGGCTTCTTGATAATTTTCTAGCTTGTTCTGTAGAGCAAACTCCAGATAATCTTGAAGAAAATAAAATACAACTTGGAAATTTATTACAAAATGCAGTTGATTTAGTATGTAATCCACCAGCTTTTACAATTCCTTATCCATTTCCAATAATTGATTTAAGTAATAACTTTACAGAAAAACTTTTGTTAGCGTTACTGAGGTTAGCAATAAAGATAATACTTTCGATTATTAAAAAATTATTATCTTTAATAATAGATTTCTGTAGTAACAATGGGTTTTCTGACTTTAGCAAATTTGGAAGTGAAAACATAAAAAATATTATAGCTCAATCTATAGGTGATGAATTATCGCAAAGTTTTCTAGCAGATGTTTTTTCGTTGTTTGGAGTAGATGAAAATGGTCATTCAACTGTAGTAATAACGACAGGAGAAGAAGTCCCTTGTGATGATATTACTCCTGCTACAGTTGCAAAAGGAATTAGCGACTTTCTAGACGATCTTTCTATTATGGCAACACCTGTAGAATTGTGTAGTTTGCTAAACAACAAAGCAAAAGATAACGTATTTATTATTGTTGAAGAATTGCTAGAGTTTGAATACCCAGAGATAAGAAAAAGACTTAATAATAGAACAAAAATTGCTAGTCTTTTTAAAATTTTAGGAACAAAAACTGATCCTTCTATCTGTCAAATAATAGAAGATAATGCTGAAAAAATTATAGCAGCACCAGAGATTTGTTTTACAAGCGACGTAAATCAAGTAAGAAATTCTTTATTAAAAGAAAGAAACTTAACTGACCAGCAAATAAAAGATATTTTAGATAAAGAAAGAAACAAAGTAAAAAAAGAAATTGCTAAATTAACAGAGTTAGCAAATTTTATTAAAACAGACCCAAATAAAATACTAGGAGATACACCAGAAATCTTCTGCAAAGGAAGTAAGCCTGGTTTGGTAACTGTTGATGATATGCCTTCACTTAAAGATGCCGTATCTGATACTGTAGATTCTACTTTCAACACGTTTGCTATGGTGTTTAATCTAAATGCTTCATCGTTTGTTAATAACATCTTGGATACTAAAAAGACAGAAAGCACAACAGACCCTATAATAAAAAAGTTTATTGATTCTAGTACTATAGATTCAAACGGAGAAGTTGTAATTTTAGAAAATTCATTAAATACTAAATTTATGCAAAAAGTATCTCAAGGTCAATTTACGTTATGTGATCAAAATGGAAGAACTGATAATGAAAATTTACTTAAGTATTATAAAGACATTAAAATAAATGATAGAAAAATAGTAAACAATGACGTTATAGATGTTCAAACATTATCTAGTACAACAAACTACGACTCATTTGATGGTGGTGAAGATGGTAAAGTATTCATAAAAAATTACATTTATGAAGCAAAAACTACACCAGATGTTATTAATGTCTGCAATAACATAGCAAATTATGTAGAATTAGATTATGAAAAAATGTCAATTAGTATAAACATCCCTAACAAATACAAAGACATTAGAAATCCAAATGCACTATCTGATTTTTCTTCACTCCCTAGCATACAAAAATTAACAATTTACACAATCTCTGGATCATCACAATGAGTTCTACTACTGACCAAATAATAATTAACAACAAACCAATTGTAGTTTCAACAAATTCTACTTATCTAGACAAAGAAGCTTACAACGATGTATCTTTAAATGAAATAAATACAACAACCGATCAATTAGATACATTTATTAAACTTTTACCACAAGATTATGTAGAATTTGTTAACAACGAACAAATAATAAAACAAATTTATTTAAATTGTTATTCAAGATTATTTCAGCTATTTTTCTCAGCTCAAGAAGAAAGTGTATTTACAAAAACAAAAGAAGATTTAAATGCTGATTTTGATGGTCCAACTTTATTACAAAATTTGAATTTTTTTCAAATTTTAGACATTCAAAAATTAAAAGACAATTTATTAAACGATTTAAACAATGATCCTTGTCTTGTAATGAATGTACAACAACCAACTACCGTTTTACCATTACAAAAAGAACTTATAAAAACAAACTTAAGATTAGGCTGTAGGACACACATACTAGATTTTAAATTAAGAAACATTACATTATCAACTGTTTTTGATAATAGTGAATTTTATGCTAACGACAATACTTTATCAAATTATTTATTTGATCTTTTTATTGAAAGAATAAAAAATACTTCTATTTCTTATTATCAAAGCATGAACTTGATAATGGGAGAAGAAATTGAATCGTTATCTGAAAACGGTTCTGAACTAGTAGATCCTGTAACTACAAAAAAAGTAGAGTTTATTTACCCACTAGATACTGTAAACTCGGAACAAAATTTGTTAATTTATTTAAAGTATGTATTTGATCAAGAATTCATAAACATAAGCAATAATTTAAATTCATTTTTAAAAATGAAAATTTCTAAAAATGGAGTAAAAATTTCTTTATCTGATTTGATAACTACAAAACAATTTTTTATAAATAATTGCAAAACAGTTGGAACTAATCAGCTTAGATTAGTAGAGAATTATGAACTTTTCTTTTATGTTGAAATAGAAAATACATCAATAAACAGTAACTGTACTATAAGTTTATCTATAAAAAGTCCATTATCTACAGGACAACAAGCTGTAAAACTAATAAGTGCAAGAAAGTTCACTATACCTTCTACAACAGCAACAATTTCTGATGTTTCACAAGAACAAATTCTTGATTCTATTCAGCAAATCCAAAGTAATAGTAAGTTTGATACTATGTTTGACTTTGTATTCCCTTTACAAAAAATGTTAAATGTTTGTTCTATAAGTAACATTCTTATGTGTTCAAACTATTATCCAAATTCTAATGACTCATTTGAAGGTTCTTTTAAAACTATTTTTAACATACACAAATCTATTTCTAATAGTGGTGATCAAAATCTTTGTGATGAATTAGAAAATCCAAACTCATCATTTGGATTTGAACTTGAAATAGCTAAAATAATTGCACAAACTCCAATTCAAATCATTAAAAGCCTAGAAGAAACTTACGATCCAAACATTGTTATTGCAAATCTCTTAAAGAAAGCTGCTGAATCAGTAGGCGCTCCAGATTTGTCTATAATACCTTACTCAAGTTGGCTAATGGCACCACCACCAGTTGGACCAGCTATACCTGTAGTTCCTCCTTTTGGATTTATTTATTGGGGTATCTCAGCAGCAGAAACCATTTCTAATACAGCAAAAGGAAACAATAGTTTTGGATTTGAATTTGACATAAGCGGAATGGACATTAAATTCAAAAATCCATTTAATTCTAAGTGTTAGACTAGTTATTTACATGGCAGGATACTCAGCAAGATTACCAATAAATAAAGACCCAAATGATGGGTTTCAAATGTTGAAAACTATTCCAGAAGTTGCAAAGCAAAATTTTAAAATGCTTTTGCTGACTGAACCTGGGGAGCGAGTTTGGGATAGAAATTATGGTGTTGGTCTAAAAAGATTTTTATTTGAGCAGCGTGTTATAGTAGAACAAACACTAACAAATGAAATAGTAAGACAAGTTTCAATTTATTTACCATATCTTAGTATAACAAAAATGGATTTCATTATGGATGAGGATGATAATTTAACTAATTTAAGAATAGCTTTTATTATCCAAGGATTTAGTGGTTCCGATGTTCTTGAAATTTGACATAGTACCTATTTATTATTATGAAGAAACAAGTTCCAATACGTTACACAGCAAGAGATTTTGAAACAATCAAGAAAGAATTAGTAGAATACTCTAAAAGATACTATCCAGATACATTCTCTGACTTTAATAAGTCTTCTTTTGGTTCACTAATTCTAGATACAGTAAGCTACGCTGGTGACGTTTTATCATTTTATTTGGATTATCAATTTAATGAAAGTATGTTAAATACTGCCGTTGAATTTGATAACATAATCAAAATTTCTAAACAATTAGGGTATAAATACAATCCAAGAAGTACTGCTTCTGGTTTTGTAACTTTATTCCTTTCTGTTCCAGCAGAATCTGACTCACTTGGTCCAAACGTAGATTATTTACCTATCCTAAAACAAGGCACAATCTTTACCTCAACTGGTGGTCAATTATTTACTCTGCTTCAAGATGTAGATTTCTCAAACAATTCAAATGAAATTGTTGTAGCAAACGTAGACTCTACAACAGGAACGCCAACAAGTTATGCAATAAAAGCTTTTGGAATAGTTCAATCTGGCTACTATGATCAAAAAGTTATAGAAATTTCTGATTATAAAAGATTTCTTAAATTAGATCTACAAGACTCAAATGTTCTAGAGGTTATTTCTGTAACCGATTCAGACGGTAATGAATACTATGAAGTAGATAATTTATCACAAGATGTGGTATACAGAAACATTAACAACAATAATGCACAAGTAGATGGTGTTACATCTATTCTAAAACCATTTCCTGTACCAAGAAGATTTGTTGTAGATAAAAATAATACTACAACATTTTTACAATTCGGATACGGCTCTGAAGATGAGCTAACAAATTCATCAGTTGTTGACCCTTCTCAAAATGTTTTACAGTTACATGGAAGAAGTTATTTTACTGAACAATCTTTTGATCCAACTAATCTAATAAAAAGTGATAAATTTGGTGTCGCACCAGCTAACACAAGTTTAACAATAGTCTATAGAAAAGCAAATGTAAACTTTAGTAATGTTGCTGCAAGTACAATAACAGGTGTAAGAACCAGTACTTTTACATTTCCAAACATTAATGGAACTACTGCACAATTGAGAAGTTTTGTTAAAAATAGCTTAGAAGTAATAAACGAAGAACCATTAGTAGGCGAAGTCCGTATGGATCAAGCAGAAGAACTTAGAATGAATACTTTAAATTATTATGCAGCACAAAACAGAGCAGTATCTTTAATAGATTATCAAAGTATTATTTATTCAATGCCATCACAATTTGGTAAGATTAAAAGATGCACTATCATGCAAGATACTAATTCGTTTAAAAGAAATCTAAACATTTATGTTATTTCTCAAACAAATTCTGGTGTTCTCGCTGTTGCAAATTCAATAGTTAAATCAAATTTAAAAACATGGCTTGCTTCTTATAAGATGATTAATGATACTATAGACATTTTAGATGCAACAATAATAAATTTTGGAATAGATTTTAGTATTGTAGTTGATCCATTCTACGATAGAGCAACAGTTTTATCAAAATCTTTATTGGCTGTACAAGTAGAATTTGGTGGAACACGTTATGACATTGGAGAATCAATTTCAGTAGCAGAAATTTATAACACTTTAAACAAACTAGATGGTGTTATTGATGTTAGAAGCGTAGCAATAACACAAAAATTTGGTCCATCTTATTCAAATTCAATTATAGATTTAAATTCTATGACTACATTTGACGGAAACTATATTAATGCTCCAAAAAATGTAGTTTACGAATTGAAATTTCCATCTGTTGACGTAAAAGGAACAATTTCATAATGGCTATTAAAAGATTTTTTGCTACAGCAGATACAACAATAACAAACGCCTTTAAAGCTAATTTAACTACAAGAGGTGTTAGCGGAAATATGGGCCAATCAGACATACTTGAAGTATTCAGTATTTATGGTCAATCGAATCCATCTTCTTCTGAGTTATCAAGAGTTTTGGTACAATTTTCAGTAAATGACATTATTTCTAATAGACAATCTGGTTTGTTACCTGCTTCTGGTTCTGTTTCTTGGTTTTTGAAACTTTATAATGCCAAACATTCAGATACAGTACCAAGTGATTTTACTTTAACAGTTTCTGCCGTATCTCGTTCTTGGAACGAAGGTTATGGGCTTGATATGGAAGAATACAGTGATTTTGGCTACTCTAATTGGAATTCTGCTGCTTCTTCTTCGGACGTTGGAATAACAAATTGGACTTCTGCTGGTGGAGATTATCATACAAACCCAACAGCCTCTCAATTCTTTAATAAAGGTACTGAAGATTTAATTATTGATGTTTCTTCTATAGTTGAACAATGGATTACTGGATCAAAAACAAATTATGGTTTTGGTGTTAAATTAACTTCAAGCCAAGAACAAGCAGCCCAATCATTTTATACTAAAAGATTTTTTGCAAGAGGAACAGAGTTTTTCTTTAAAAAACCAACTTTAGAAGCAAGATGGAACTCTGTTCGTCGTGATAACAGAGGTTATTTTTATGCAAGTAGTTCGTTAGCATCAGCCCAAGACAATCTTAATACAATTTATCTTTATAATGTTGTTAGGGGTCGTTTGGCTAACATACCAGCAATTGGAACTGGTAACATCTATGTAAGGGTGTTTGACGATCCATCTGGCAGCAATACAATTACAGCAACACCAAACAATCCTGTAACTGGTGGATGGGTTTCTACTGGCATTTACTCGGCTTCTTTTGCATTAAACACAACATCATCAGAAGTATTTGACCGTTGGTTTAATAGCACACTCACAACCTGTTTCCATACAGGTTCAATAGACATTTATGATTTAGATTCACAAGATTACAACCCAACAAATCGTTATGTTGTTTCGTGTACAAATCTTAAACCAATTTACTACTCTGAAGAACAATCAAGATTTAGATTCTTTGTTCGCAAGAAAGATTGGCAACCCACTATTTATACTGTAGCAACTAATTTTATTCCATCGGAGACAATAGAAAGCGCATCATATAAAATAGTGAGAGTAGCAGACAACCTTGAAGTTATACCATACGGAACAGGCTCTCTAATGCATACAGGTCTTTCATATGATGTTTCTGGAAGTTACTTTGATTTAGATATGAATTATTTAGAACCAGATTATTCATATCAAGTTAAATTAACCTTTTACGATGGTGTAACCAATAGCTGGAAAGAACAGCCAGATACATTTAAATTTAGAGTAGAAAAGAATGAGCCTTAAAGACCTATTTCAAGTAAAAAAAGTATTAGCACCAATTTCTAATGAGCAAATTGCTGAAGAATTAGAATCACCACAATTACTAGAATCTCAAACTATTCAACAAAATAGAATAGAATTTGCGGTTAATTATGCTACTGCTTCTAATTTTGCAATTTTTGGTTCTGCAAAAAAATACTATCAAGATTCAATACAAAGAATTTATCAACAATACCCATATGATGGTTCTAAAAAAGAAAAAATAGATTGGTACAATTCTTCTTCTTTATTGGACATTTGGTTTTATGAAAATGCATATCCAAGAACTACTGGTTATGGAACTTTTTCACCTTCTGGCTGGTCCACTCAACTATCATCAATTTCTGGTTATGGTAATCCAACAACTAAAGAATACATTGTAATTAAATCTGGACCAAACAATAAACCATCTACGACTTCTTTAAAAGATGCATTTACAGATTTAAGCAATCAAAATCAAAAAGCTAACATTTATAATGTTGCTGATAATAGAACTTCTAATTTAAAATTTAATTTAAGTGGTAGTGGTGTTACTTTAGAATTTTGGTTAAAAAAGAATTCATTCATTACATCAAGTACAGCAAAAGAAGTAATTTTTGATTTATGGAACGGTGTGGCTTCTTCAAGTGCTGGTTATGGTCGTTTGACATTGGAACTTTCTGGAAATACAGTTTCTCCATTTTATCTTACTGCACAATCTGGTACTGCTGGTTTTTTCCAACAAAACATAGGAACATCAGTAACCACTTCCTCAGTTGCTTCAACTTTGTGGAACCATTACGCTGTTTCGTTAGCAAATTCTGCAAGTTCAATTAATGTTAATTTTTATGTAAATGGTGATCTTAATTCATCTTACGCATTGGGAACAGCCATAAGCGATGTAACAGGTGGATTGGTAGCAAATCTTGGTGCTCTAAGAACTGCTCCCTCTGGCGTTTCTGGCGTTGGATTAGGATGGGGTAAGCTTTCTGGTTCTATTGATGAATTTAGATACTGGAAAACAGAAAAAACAGATAGAGAGATTGGTAGAAATTGGTGGACCTACGTTGGTGGTGGAACCAATACAGATGATGCAAATACTGATTTAGGTGTTTATTACAAATTTAATGAAGGTATAACAACTACATCATCTGTTGATTCAATAGTATTAGATTATTCTGGTCGTGTATCAAATGGTACTTGGGTTGGTTATTCTTCCGTATCAAGAAATACAGGATCAGCAATTAATGAATTTACAACAAAACAATTATCATCAGAAGAACCAGATCCAATTATTTATTCACAACACCCAAGTATTACTGATGTAACTACAACTTACGAATCAATTGGTGTAGACCATGACGTTAAAAATCCAAACACTCTCTACTATTCTTTTCCAAATTGGATAGTAGATGAAGATGAAGATGGTGAGTTATTAAACATCACACAAATAGCTGCATCTTATCTTGATACTCTTTACTTACAAATAAAGTATTTCACTTCCCTAAAAGATCACTATACCAACATACAAATAGATGAAAAACCATATCCATTTTCTCAAATGTTGTTGGAATCTACTGGTTTAGTTGCTCCAAACCTATTTGTTGATGCAAGACTTGTAGAAGAAGTTCTGTCTAGAAACGATGAAATTGAATACGAAGATAAATTAAATGAAATAAAAAACATAATTTATCAAAACATTTACTCAAACATAACAAACATCTTCAAATCTAAAGGAACAGAAAAATCTTTTAGAAACTTAATACGTTGTTTTGGTATAGACGAAGAGATTGTTAAATTTCATGTTTATTCAAACAATGATTTTAACACAGTCAAAGATAACTACAAAAACATAACTGCAAAAAAGAAATCAGTATCATTTAATGATCCAGATAGATTTAATTCCTCAATCTACCAACGTTCAATTGCATCTAATACAAATTCTATTTCTTATGTTACTGGATCGTCTGCATACGCTTATTTGCCTTTAAGTGCAGAAATAGAAGTAGTATTTTCTAAAAAACTTACACAAGCTGACGTAGGTTACTTCCCTACTCCATTTTTAACATCATCTATTTTTGGTGCTCATGGTGCTGTATCTAATTCAAGTAATTTTACTTGGGCAAGTCCACAGTATTTTGACTTTCAAGTAAGTGCCGTAAGAACAGAATTAGAATCTAATGATGTTTACTTTGTAGCTTCATCATCTTACTTTGGTGTTCAATTAACATCTTCTATTTACTTCAACACTTACAACAATGAGAAATGGAATTTTGCTGTTAAAATTACTCCAAACGATGTTGATTCTACACTAGTTTCTGGTACTTTAGACACTCTTTATACATTGCATTTTTATGGTGTTAATGCTGTAGGTAATACTGTTAAAAATCAATTTGTTTTAACTTCCTCATTAACAAACACTCAAGGTATAAACGCTCTTTCACAAAATAAAAGATTTTATATTGGTTCTGAACGTGTAAACTTTACTGGTTCTTTGGTCAAACAATCAGACATAAAAGCATTAGGATTTAAAGTATGGTCTAGTGACTTATCTTATGATGACTTAACGAACCACGCATCAGATCCTTACAGCTATGGTATTGCAGATGCTTTGGAAAATTCTACATTAACAAAATTTAACAATGTATCAATACCAAAAATCAAAACATTATTAGTAGATTGGAATTTTAATCTAATAACAGGTTCAGATAATGGTTCTGGAATTCCAGCAGTATCTGACGCTGGTTTTGATATACAAGATTTAACATCTGGATCGGTTGGTTCTTCAGTTTATAATCAAGCTTTTAACACCTTAAGCAACTATCAATATACTGCTAGAGGTGATTTCTTCTTACCAAACAAAACAGATGTTGTTGATACACAATACGTATTCTCTTCAAGATTAACACAATTTGAAGATTTAAGAAACTCTGATTTAATCAATATTTTAGATTCTGAAGAAATTGAAGTATTAACAAAACAAACAAGACCAATAAACTACTTCTTTAGCTTTGAAAAAAGTATGTATCAAACAATAAGCGAAGAAATGCTTAAAATGTTTAGTACAATTCTTGACTTCAATAATCTTGTTGGTGAACCAGTAAACAAATACAGAAAAGAACATAAATCTTTAAGTAAATTGAGACAACTATTCTTTGATAAAGTTCAGAACGAACCAGATCTTGATAAATACTTAGATTTTTATAAGTGGATCGATAGTGCATTAGGTAAATTTTTATTTCAATTAGTGCCAGCATCTGCAAATTCTAGCGAAGGTTTGTTGAACGTAATTGAAAGCCATGCATTTGAAAGAAACAAAGTACAATACAAGTTTCCAACAATTGAATTTAAATTACCAGTAATAGAAGCTGGTGCTCAATCAATTAATAAGCACTTATACGATTGGAAAACTGGTCATAGACCACTATCAAATAATGAAAATAATAATTGTCTTTATTGGAATCAAAGAGCTGAACGTGATGTATCACCAATCTCCTCATCAAACGCTGCCGCAAACAATTCAAGAAAAGCAATACTATCAACTTCTGTACAAGCTTTAAATAGAAGATTTACAACAACATATAGATTTGACGTTGAACAATCAAAACAAATCAAAGGTGGTGTAAACTTTGAAGCAAATAAAAACATAGATTTTTCTTCAATCGCTCTTGCTCCCCACGGTCCTTTAGATACAGACGATATCATCAATGTTCCAGCAAATTATCTCGTTTCATTAATTGAAAGAACTTCTTCATTAATTCAAAATTGTAATGATGTAACAGACCCAAACAAAAAGATTAAATATTATTTTAATACGGTACATGGAAGAGATTATTTATCTTCATCTCTTGGTTACGGAGAAATTTTAAGCAGCAAAATAGCACTACCAATAAATGTTATTAGCGGCACAGATAATAGTGGTTATCAAGCTCAAGTATCAAGTGAGTTTATGAATGGTGCAATAATAACCAACATTCATAATGATACATATGGTTACATGAACGAAGTACCAGTTCAAGGTCCATTTACAAACGCTTGGGTTGGTGGTCGTCAATCAAGACACGTTAATTTAAATACTGGTGGAGACACCTATCTTAATAGAGCAGAAGCTTGGAAAATACTTCTAGGAACTGGAAGCTTTTCTGGTTCTTACCAAACAGTACTTGGAATGGTAGGCGCAGATTATCCATTTCCAGAAGGTAACCCAGATAGTCCTTCTTATCCTGTTCGTGCTCACTTGAGAGCAACTTATCTCAGAGAAGAAACAGCAAAAAGACCTGTAAACATTAGAAATATTCAAACAACAACTGGTTCTGCTGTTTTAGGTAATTATTCAAATACTTATGAAATTGTACATTCTTTTGGTTCTACAACAAATAATAGAAATATTCTTGAAGTAACTAATCCAAACAACATAACCGAACTGGAAGGTGTTGTTAGAACAAATACAACTACTGGTAAAGTTGATTTTGAATTACAACCAAGAACTGCAAATAAATCTATAGTTATTACACGTTTTTCTTCCCCTGGTGAGCGCAGAACTATGTCTGTTGGTTATATGAATAAATATGCAGAAGAAATTTCACCTTATAATGCTTTACCATTTAAAAATAGAGAAATAATAGGAACAGGTAGAGGTAATAGAGATGTTAGAGGTGGTATAAGTGATTCAAAATACATTCCAGAAATAGTTTCTGGTTCTAGAAGAGATTTAAATAGTTTAGTAGCATACTATACAGATTTTGGTGGAACCGTATCTGGTAGTAATGGTTTAGTTGCATCTTTACATAAGACTAATAGAAATCCAATATTAAAAGCTACATTAACTAGTAGCTATGATAACGGTTTTGTATCTCATACAATTCCAAGAAAAGAAACTGGTTATTCTTGGATTGTTGCAGCTAATGGTTCTGGAACTTTTGGAACAATAAACAATAATTATACAATTCCAACGGGTTCAACATTATCATATTATGAAAATTCATTATTTATAACTGCTTCGTCACAGAATAGTTATGATGATTCTGGATACAGATTGTTGGGAGACTATTTCCTTGGTACTCCAACAAAACCAATTCCTGTTGATTTTGTTGGATTAAATACAATTGTGTTTGATTCTTGTTCATATAACACATTAGGATCTACACAACTATCACAAGTAACTGGTACTTTAATAACAAGTATTTCCACTTATGATCATCCTTTCTATTTTAATGCTCTTATGTCTAACAGAAATGGAGCAACAGGGTTTTCAACAATCAAACAAACTAGAGTTGGTCAACACAAACTTGTAAGAAAATTAAATAAAACAAATTATTTATTAATTCAAAATGGTAATCAAGAAGTTTACGAAAAAGAACCAGTAGTTTACTTTAATGCTCCATTCACTACAAATGTAAAAAATGAAACAAATGGACAAGTTGTAAAATTTACTTATCCTTACCAAAATCTTTTACAAGCATTTGAAAATGATAATTTAGATAAGAACTTAGAATTTACAAATTACAATGAAACTTTCTATGAAAAAGTTGTAACATTGCTTTCAAATAATTCAAAATATAAATTAGTCAATCTAAAAGTCAGTAATTCAATTTATCCAAGAAAAAGTTTGAAAAGCTTACTTGAAGGAAGAAAGAGAAATAATTATATATTTTCTGCTTGGAGAGACAGTAGAACAGATAGAAATATAAATAATCAAACTTCTATCTTCAATATTACAGGCACTTTGATATCAAAACAAAGTATCTGGCCTATGGACAACGCTTTAAATAGTTCATCTTCACTTAGTAGCTCTACTGGTGGCGAAGGTGTACTACAAAATGCTTACTCTTCTGTTCACTTTGGAACTCAAACTAGAATTACTGCTTCTGTTCTTTACGCACACAAACACATGAACACTTCAATTGAAAGTTACAAGAACAAACAAGCAATAAGTGCAATTCTTCCATTTAGTCAATCCAATACACAAATTATTGTAACTAATGGCTTGTTTGATGGTACAACAAAATGGCAAACAGCAGATAATACTAATGGACCATACGAAGATTCTTATGATAAATGGTTTGAAAAAATCAGATCAATTGAAAAAGACTATTCAATAATTCCAGAGTTTATTATTTCTGATGATCAAAAAATTCTTGCTGTACAAAGAAATGAATTAGATAATGCTTATTTAAATTCATTATCTTTAACAGGTTCTACGATAACTGATACTACTGGATCACAGTTCTTTGATTCTTTTGTGAAATCAGATTCTATTACAAATATTTCTAAAATTAAACAAGATTTAAATTCTGCTACAGATAAAATTAAATTAACTTTATCTTGCGATGCAATAATAAAATTAAATCCAAAACCAGAACTTTATCCACAATACCAAACTGTTAAACTAGCAGACAAATTTGCTAACTCAATTAAAGATTATTCTAAGTTCTGGGTTGATAGTCAAAACACAGCATCAACAAATCAAAGAGACTTTAGGACTTTGTTAACGCCTATGTTTGCTCCAGGTATTTTGTTTAACACAATAAAATCTGGTATAGCTGTAGATTATCCAATCTTAACTAGTAGTTTAACCACTACTGGAAGTTTCTACCTTACTCGTTCAGTTAATACCGAATTATCATATCAAATAAAAAATAACTTTTTTCACAAAAGATTACCATTTGAAACTCTTATTGAGCCAGAAAATTATTTGACTACAGATATTATAGATATGGAACCACATCCTTCTGCTTCATTAAATGTTACAGGTTCTTGGACAGGTCAGTACTCAAATAATCTTTATAAATTTGCTATGAATAACTTCTTAGCAGAAAGTATTAATTTCTTTTTACCAGATGGAAAATTAACAACTGTATTTTCAAAACCAGAAACAGAATTTAAAGAAGTTGATCCAAATCTTGAATACAGAGCTGTAGTTAAAATTTACAAAACAGCAGATAACGTAGAATTTTATGAAGATTTTTACGGTGTATCAAGAGCTGATAGATTATCCTATGTAAAACCAGAGTATCCTTCTTCATCTGTAGAAACCATAACTATGTACAGCAGACCTACAGGATTTGGTCCTCCTTGTTCTGCTGGTGGTGTTGTAACTTCTAGTTTCGAAGGTGTTGGAACTCTTTATAGTACAGACACTAATGCTGGTTATAATCCTGGTTTTACTCCACCATACTATGATGGTTCTTCTTGGGCATTATTAACATTTAAACCAAGCGGTTCTAACAAATATAAACCTACATTACAAGAAATAATAAATAACATAACTTCTTCGTATGTAAGATTTGAATTACCCTCTAGATTTGGCACCAACACAGATGGTCCATATTTTGCTTCTAGAATAAATCAAAACTCAATGCAAGTAACAGCTTCATTAAATTTGTTTAACATTGTTAATACTCAAGACGTTTCTTTAACAAATACAGATTCATCTCTAACAGAAGCCGCATCTAAAGTTTGGGGAATTCAAACAAAATTTGAAACTCCTATTCTTAATTTTGATCCATCACAAACTGGTGTAACTATTCAATCTGGTTCCAAAGTTCCAACTGTTGGTATGTGGCATCAATTTGGACAATTGCCAGATGACGATAAAGGTATTTATTTACAAGTAATGGATGTGCCAGAATCTTATATTTTGAAAGGTTTAAATGGTGTTTATACAAATCCTATCAGTCCTCCTTCTGAAAATTCAGTTCCTCAACTAACTGCTTCACTTTCAGACATAGTTGGATTCAATAAAACTCCTGTCAAGCTTGGACAAGTAGCAAATACCAAACAAGTTAAGGAAGCTGTTGTTGCTATACCATATACAATCGATAGAAATAACAACATAAATTACATTGATCTAAATGAAAATGCAGTTAATTATGTAAGAAATCAATTCTTTGGCAAAAACCTTCAAACCCAAACAGCACAAGCAATTGCCAATGCTAGTGTTCCAGATACTGTAAAATCTCAAATTGATAAAATGAAAAATTATGTAATACCTCCAAAATATGATTTTATTAATAACGAAAACATAAATCCAATTGCTATGTACATCTTTGAGTTTACTTACAATTTGACACAAGATGATTTAATTAAAATTTGGCAAGGTGTACAACCAAACATTTCAGTTGAGTTTGACAAACAAAATTATACCATTGAACATGAATTAGATTCTAATGAATTAATAGATAAAACAAAATTATCAGATAATTTGAAGTGGATGGTATTCAAGGTTAAACAAAAAGCCAAAAACAATTATTATGAAAGAGTTTTAACTTCAATACAAGAGAAAGAAAAGAAGAGAATCAATAATCTTCTCAAACTTGGAAGAAAGAACGCAGAAGATAGCATCATTAAAGACATAAATCTTTCTTACTCATATAACTGGCCTTATGACTATTTCTCTCTAGTAGAATTAGCTAAGATAGAAGCAGAAGTCACATTTATTAATAAAGAAGGTGATAATACACCACAAATAACAAATGTAACTCAAGAAACTTTACAACAAGCTGTTCAACAACCAAAAAGAAATCTAGGCAGTTCAATAGTAACTTATGAAAAACAAAACAACTTATTACAAGATCTTGTTTTCAATAAGAGAATAGTGCCAGCTACAACGTCTAGTGAAGCTTTGAAAACAAAAAGGATTAACAGATAATGTCATTTTTTGATTCAAAAGAAGAAGTAATAAATTTAGAATTAACAAGTTATGGTAAGTTTTTATTATCAAAAGGTTTGTTAAAGCCAGTTTACTATTCATTTCACGATGATGACATTATTTATGATGCAAATTATGCTGGGTTTTCAGAGGATGCTGGAAGCTCTGAGGTTCGTATCCAAGAAGAAACATTGTACTTAAAGACTCTATACAGTTTCAAGTCTCCAAAACCTTTCTTAGATAAAGCAATAAACCAAGAAAACTACTTGGGTTCAATTAATAATCAGAATGAATACAAAGTTGATTATTTTGATAACTCATTAGGCGAATCAAGCATTTATAATCTAAATGTTCCATCTTGGCAAATAATTAATCTCTCATCAGAGTTTGTGACCACTTCAGAAACCTTTGGAGATACAAACCTTAGAATACCTCAATTTGAATGTGTGTTGACTGCTTCTTTTATAAAAACCACTCAAGATAAAGTTGATGAAGATAATGAATTAGCAGAGTTGTTATCAACTAAGTTTGAAACTCTTTATTTAAACGATGGTACAATTCACTTTAGTGATTTACAAGAATTAGTAATAAAAATTGAAGAATTAAATACCGACGCTGATTTTGATAAGTTCGACTTAGAGATTTTTAAAGTATCAACAAATAACGATGGTGTAGACTCATACGAAATTTTGAAATTACCAAAACCATTAAACTACGTTGATGATAATGGATTACTACAAAATTTATCATCTTTAAATATAGAAGAAAATTATGATGATAGTTATGCTAATAGATTTTTAGAAGTATTAGTGGACAAAGAAATACCAGATGAAATTGCCTGTAAGCACATCCTAACTTCACCTGTCAATCAAGATAGTATATTCAATGACATAAGTATTTGTGATAATGTTTCAACTAAATACAAAACAAATGAACTTTACAAGATACTTAATGATAGAGCAACAGGAAGAAGCTGCTAATGTTAATAACATCAAATAACGAACTATTACCAAATTTAGAATTACAAAGTATTATTGTAGGGCAAAACAGACAAGCACAAAAAAGTTTAGTATCATCTCTAAATGATATATCAAATCTTTATTTAGAAGTTGAATTATCTATAATTCCAAAATTAACTGAGTTGGATCAATTTATTACTGATGAGGAGTATTATAAATACTTATTGATCAATGTTGAGATACCAGAGATTTCAGTGCTTGAAAGACGTTCTATAGACTTAAATAATTCAGACAACGTTGATGTAATCAATAAAAAAATAAAGTTTAATACAATACCAAGACTTGATTCTTTCTCTTTAAAAATAAGTCAAAAATTTGATTTTGATAAGTTGGTAAACGATAATCCAGTTCTTGCAAAAAATAGAGATTTATTACAATTATTAAAAGATACATACGGTACAGAACTAAACATACAGTTACCAGTATTGAATGACAAAAAAATTGTAAAACTATCTAAGTCTTCAGTTACTAAAGATAATTCTGTAACTTTAGTTGGTGAGCTATCACAAATAATTGATAACCGAATTGTAGATGGGTTGAATTTTGATTCAGTAGAATTTAATGATTTATCAACACAGTTATCATCAGACTTAAATGTATTTTTAAATAACTTTTACCAATCCCATAACAATGAAAATTTAAATACTTTTATTGTTATTGATTATGCTAAATTTGTTAGAAATACTAATTTTTTTAAATTTTCACTAATACAAGAATTTGATCTTATTATCAAAATTGAAAACAATGAAAAATTAATAGATTTAGTTAATGTAAAAAATCAAGATAATACTTTTACTTTTATAAGTATGAATAATGTTTCTTCTGTTCACAACAGAGATAATAATAGAATGATTTTTTCCTTTAAAGAATCAATTATCGATCAACCAACAAGATTTACTAACAATTATAAAATAACGTTAACAAGTAAAGATGTATCATTTACTAACTTTTATAATAGAGTAACAAATACTGGTACTTTTATTGATCTTAGAAATTCTTATAACCAAATAAAAAATTTAATTTATGTTTCTGCCAAAGCAACTGATTCTAAATCAACTACTTATTTTTTAAATCCCAAAACACAAAGATTTACAAGTTCTTTTGTTAGATTTTATAATCAGAAAGAATCTTTCTATAATTCTCAGCCAGAATACAAAATAGATGTTAATGTAAAAAACTTTTTATCTAAATTACTTAATGATGTTTATAATAAGTTTAATGTTAATCAGTTAACATCTGAACAACTTGATCTAGTCTCTAGCATGTTGGATCTAAGAAATTCAACTTACGATTTGTGGCAAAGAGTTTTTGTTACATTTGATTCTTTCTTTAATAATTTAGAATCTTATTTGTATTCAAAGATAACTACACCAAGTACTACAATCGTTAGAGAATTCAAAAACATAAAAATAGTTAAACATGATTCTTATTATTCTTTGACCAATAATCAAACATTTGAAAATTATGCAAATTATGCAGTTGAACAAGTAAATAATCTTTTTGTTTCATCTGGGTCTTACGGAATTGTGAACTGCTTTACTGCAAATAAAAATAGCTATTTAATAACCAATAATAATGAAATAAAGTTTGATAGTGAAATTTATAATTCTGTTAATACATATGTAAATAATTTATCAAGTATAAGAGATAATAACTTTATTCAATCTAACTTGTTTGGAGCAACTAATCTAGAAAAATATGGTGTAAGTATTGATTTGCTTGAAATAACCAAAGAAAAAGCAACAAAGATAATACAACAAAGTGTTGGAACTATTACTAATAAAGTACCTGTAGTTTCAAACAATTTGTTAAAAAGAAAGCAACTTAATAATCTAAGTGACAACTTTAAAAAAATTATTACAAATAAAAATGAATTAAATTTAAGTATTCTAAAAGGAAAAAATAAAGAAACACTTGTAAATACTGATGTTTTTCCGTCTATTGTGTTCAGCAGATTTAATTTATTAAATAATTCCTGGCAAATTATAGAAAATGTTGATACATTACAAAATAATGATTTAGTAAAGTTTGAGATAGATCAAGTACCAGACATTTTTGTAGGCAACAAAATTAAAATAGAACAAATAGGTTTAGTAAATAATTACTTTATAGTTACTGGAGTCACTAGATAATGTATTCAAGAAATAGGTATTTTAGCAATTCTTTAATAGGCAATCCTGTAACAATTAAAAATAATACAAAAGACTTTTCAAAACTAGATGAAACTTTAAGTTCAATTAAACTTCCTTCGGGTTCTGATAGAGAGTTACTTTCAACAATCTCTTTCTCAAACCCTAGTGTAGATACATTGGAAACAATACTTACTGCATTTTCAATTCAAAGTGCAGATGACCAAGTATTAGAAGTAATGTCTTTAACCAAGATACAAGATCCAGTAGCTATTTGTACAGGTGCTTATTTTGTAAAGGATACTATAAATTCAAAAATAGTAAAAAATAGTTTATCAGATTATGCTTTTTCTTTTTTTAAAGTATTAATCTCTAATAAAGAAGAAACAAACTTAACAGAATTTAATAAAAATTTAATTTCAATCTCTATTGATGATGGAAAATTTCTTCTTTTTATAAGAAATTATTTACCAAAAACATACAATTTATTATCTGTATTAGGTAATCTTCCTTTAGTTATTCAATTCTACAAAGCTGTGTTTATTTATGCTATTAATAGAAAGCTTCTTCAAACAACAAATCTAACTTATTCTTATTTTGAAGTTAGTAATAAAAATAATAAAAGCACAACACCAGAAAGTAACAATTATTACGATATAGATCCTCAATATAATTTTTATTTAAAAAATTATGAATTAACATTTAACAAAGATTTTGTTCATACAAACTTAATACCAAATTATTATGCAGCTAATTCTTTTCTGTCTGATGACAATAAAAAATGTGCTGATCATTTAAACCTTGGTAATAATATTGAAATTAGTGAACAAAACTTATTAAGTCAAGAATATTTTAATTCGTTTTCAAAATATGTTAGAACATCAGCTAACGATCAAGTTTTTTTAGATTCTTATGTTCCTATAATGCAAAATGTACTTGTAGACAGTTTAACTAATAAAAGAATTGAATTATCTACAGAAAATTTTCCATATGTTAATTCAATAAAATTTAAAAATAGAGAAAATCCAATTTCAAATTATTTAGTTGATAATGGATTGGAAACATTAGCGTTAAATAATCTGTTTACTTTATTTTATAATGATAACTTAACTCAAACAACTACCGTTCAAGCAACAGATGAGGTTGGTACTTCTACATTAAGTACAGTACAAATATCTACTACGAATTACACATCAGTATTTTCGTTTAATACAACATCTAGTGTTGGTTTTAATATAAAAGATAATAGTGCTTTTATTTTTGATAATAGTCTTGAGTATCTTAGCGGTGTAAAAAATTTATTTAAGTTTATTAAATTAAGTAATTTTTTTGATGATTACTTTAAAAATAATAATAACTATCAACTTGTTAATAATTTAACACCATTACAAACAGAGCCAGTTTGCTACTTTATCGACAAACAAACATCTAATTCTATACAACAAACAATAGGTTTAACCTGTGATAAGGTAAATGAAATAACTTATAACGATACGCAAATCACATATGAAAAGCCAACAACATACTCGGTAAGTTCCGTAGAAGCACTTCCAGAAATTATTGTAAACTTTATGAACGATACAATAAAAAATTCTTATGTTTCTTTAACTTTGGATGTTGCTACAAAACTTGAATACAAATTTTATAAAACTTTAAATTTTTCTTCTACTGTTACAGTTTCAGATTACGCACCAGTAGTACCAAGTGTTCTTTATGTTCCTTATAAAGACATAGATGCTTATGTTAAGATTTTATTTAATTCAACTATGGCAGAAATTAGAGAAACACCAATTAATATTTTAGATACAGATAATTCTAAGTTTGTAAATCTATTGGAAAAAGAAAAAATAAAAGATGGAAAAATAACATTTCAAAGCGTTGACCCAATAGACAGAGTACAAGTTTTTAGAACTACAAATAAACCAACAAATTACAAAGATTTTGCTAATTCATTATTAGAAGAAGTATCATTTAAAAATCTTTCTTCTACTTCGTATGAAATGCAAACAACTCCAAATATTAAATATTACATGATGTTTAGAGCAATAGACGTACATGGTTTAATTTCAAATCCAACAGAAGTTTATGAACTTGAATCAATTTCTGATAGTGGTGCTATTTATTTTGTATTAAATACAATAAATTTAAATAATAACAAAAACTTTAACTTTGAAAAAAGCTTTAGAAAATATTTAAGTGTTAAACCATCATACGATTATTCTACCGTTAATCAACTAGAAGATGGTAGCGTTAAATTTGGAATTGATGATAAATTATGGAATCAAAAATATAAAATTAGAATAACATCTAAAAAAAGTGGAAAATCTTTTGATGTTAATGTAAGGTACGTAAAAAAAGAAATAGATTTATCATAATCTACTATTTATTGAAAGAGGAAGAATAACAAATGGCATTTCTTGATAATAGCGGAGACATAATACTTGATGCAGTATTGACAGATACTGGTAGACTAAGATTAGCAAAAGGCGATGGAAGCTTTAGAATTACTCAATTTGCTTTTGGCGACGATGAAATCAACTATGGTCTTTATAACAAAAACCACCCATCTGGTTCTGCTTATTACGATCTTGACATACTTCAAACACCAGTTCTTGAAGCTTTTACAAACAACACATCAGTATTAAAATACCAACTTATGTCAAACAATAGAAATGATTTATTGTTTCTACCAGTATTAAAAGTTAATACAAATCAAAACATGGCTCCACTTTATTCAACTTTGGGAACTTATCTTTTAGCTAGCAACACTACAACACTTAGCTCATTACCAACTGGTAGTGGCGTTTATGACGTTAGTAACGCAACTAGTAATAATGGTCAAAGATTCTTTTATCTAGATCAAGGCTTAGATTCTTCTTTAACAGATTCTTCTGTAAGATTATCAGATTCAGATTCAACCTTAAATGAAACTCAGTATTCTATTGAATTAAATTCAAAATTATTAAAACTTGCTGATTCATCTGGTCAACTAATCTCCCCTACCTATACTGATGACGATGGATTTTCTACTTACATAGTAGATAATTCACTTTCTAATTTTGTAACACAAATGGCAGCACAACCAGTTGGTACAGATAGTAATACAGAGAATACAATTCTAACTGGTACTCGCGGAACAAGATTAACCTTCAGATTACAAGCATCTGATCAAGTTAGAATTAATGAATCATTATTTACAATACTGGGTGGACAAACTACAATAGATGGTGACAATTACTATTACATAGATACTAATGTTTTTGTCAGAGGTCTTACAACTGGTGTTTCAACAACAGTACCACTCAAAATTCTCCAAAGCGTATAATAAGGAATAAGGAATAAAAATGTCAACTTACAAACCAATTTCATCTAACGATTCAGTAGCAACAAGAACATTACTGCATGAAGTTATTCCTTTAACTGGAACAATTGTCTCTGGTACTTATTCAGATAATAACATTAAGAATTACTCACATCAAATGTTCCAATCTGTTTATGATTATCCTTATTTGAGTTCTTCCGCAAATCACATTTTTGATATTACAGTTGGTATCTCTTCTGACTCCGCATTATCAAGTTCTCTTGGAACTCAAATTGCAAAGAAAATTAACAATTATAACCAAATGGCACAACTTATGGTTGGTTATAATACCACAAATCAAATACAAAAATTTGATCAAGATGGTGATTTAGGTGGTGGAACAAAGATTAAAGAAGCTTTCTTTTTCTCATTTAGTAGATTGTTATCAAAAGATGAAGTTAAAAAAGGTTCTTTTAATTTGCAAATACTAACAGGAAGTGCCAATGCTACACCATCTTCCATACTTACTATTTCAGATTATGGTGCAGCAACGGACTATAGAACAAATTCACCAGCAGGAGAATTTGGTATTTTGTACACATCTTCAGCAACACCAAATACAGGTAGTGGTGTTGGATTAATTTATTATCAAGCTGGTTTGGTTGTTTTGACTGCATCTGTATTTAATGGTAATTTTGGACCAAGATCGGATACATCAACTTATACATCTTCTGTTGGTAGATACATAACCTCTGGTTCTATAACTGGTTCATGCAATGGTTTAAGAAATAGAATATATAATGTTCAATTTAATAATACAACCGAACTTAATTCTACTGTATATTTCTGTCGTGCAAATCATAACGAATTTAACTATTCAACAAATCCAACCTATCTTAGTGGTGGACAAGTAGTAGTTAAGAATAATGCTTCTGACGCTCCAGTTTCCTACATAACAACAGTAGGGCTTTACTCGGCAGATAATGAACTTCTTGCTGTAGCTAAACTAAGTGAGCCATTAAAGAAGAGTATTGATAACGAGTTGACTGTAAGAGTTAGATTGGACTACTAAAAGTGTTATGTCATTACAAAAAATTAAACCAACTGAAATCTTTGTAAACCAAGTAGAATTTAATCCAAAAGTTAATTTTTATGTTTATAATGGCAAAACTTATTACAACCAACAACCAGAAGTTTCTGGAGCGTTTACAAATAATTTATTAAATGTTCCTGTAGGTCACTTAAGTCTTTACGAACTAAATGTTGATAGAAATCAAAGTCAAACTGGTTTAATTTATCCATTTATTACAAAAGATGGTTCTTTAACTTCTTTTAGAACAACTAGCACAACATCTTTTAATACTGATTTTAGTTATGGTGATCAAATAACTGGCACTTATCCGATGAGCGCCAGCATACTTCGTGAGTATTATCAATTAAACGATATAAGAACTCACTTAGATGCATTAAAAAATACATTAAATTATTATCAATACATTTCTAAACATTATTCTTATTCTTCTTCTCTGGGAGATAAGTCAACACAAAGATTAAATCTTATAAGTATTCCATCTATTTTTTATGGTTCTAAAATTAAAAAAGGAACTTTAAAATTAGATTTCTACATTTCTGGAACTATCATAGGAACACTAGAAGATAGTAATAAAAATGGAGAGTTAATACAAACTGGACCGTCTGGTTCAACTGGATCTGGTTCTGTTGCTGGTGTTGCTCTTTATACAGAAGGGTTTGTTATACTTACTGGTTCTTGGGGATTAGAAACTGGCATAACAAGAAATTATCTTGATGATATCAGCAACCAAGTAACTTCTTCTTGGATTTATTTTGGTGCTGGAATGTACGGTACAGAAAATTATACAAACGGCGCTTTACCATCATCTAGCTTTGATATCTCTTTTGAAGGAACAAATAAAACTCCAATTATGACTCTTTTTGCACACGCTAAGAGAGGAGAATTAAACAATTCTTTAAATCCAACTTTTATTAATAGTAGCAGTTATGTCGCTCCATTTACAACATCCAGTTCATTTATAGAAAATGCATCAATGCAACCAACTAATGTTGTTTCAAGTTCATTTAATACAGAACCTTATCTTGAAAAAATTACTTTTATTTCATCAATTAAGTTGTATGATGAAAATAAAAATGTTATAGGTATTGCTAAAGTTGCAAAACCAATAAGAAAATCTCAAGAAAGAGATTTAACTTTTAAGATCAAATTAGATCTTTAGGGATAAAATGAAAATACACACATTAGGCTTAGATGTTAGTTCATCTAAAATAGGTATAGCTGTAATAGATAGAGATAAAAAAATAGTTACTTCTGATGTTATTAAATTACGTTCTGATAGTTCGTTAGAACAAAGAGCATTGATGTTAGAAAATAAACTAATTGCTTTAAAAAAGCATTATTTAATTGAATCAATAAATGTTGAAGAACCTTTCATCGCATTTGGTGGCGGTAAAACAACAGCACAAACTATGGCAATTTTACAAAGATTCAATGGAATGTGCTGTTACACTGTTTATAAAGTTTTTGAAAAAGAACCGAAGATGATTTCAGTTAGAAGTGCAAGAAGTAAATTAGGAATTAAAATACCTAAAGGTACTGCACAAAAAGATTCTAAAAAATTTATAATTGAGTATGTCTCCAAAAACCATCCAGAGTTTCAGTATAACTTAACCGTTCACGGAAATCCACAACCAGGAACAGACGATAGAGCAGATGCGATAGTAATTGCTTTATCTACTTTTGAAAACTAATTAATTTTATGAACCCATCTTTAGTTTCTAAAAAAAATAAGAAACTTTTTTTAGAACTTGATTATCTTTATGCTGAATTAGATTATTATGAAGAAGGTCTAAAAGAAGCGCAAGATGAGTTTAAAGAAGCTTTTTACGAATACTCAAAAGCTAATAATCTTGGTTATTCTAAACCAGAAGAACAAAAACTAGAAACATCGTCAGACACAACATTATCAACGTTTGTAGAAGAAGACGATGAAGAACCAACAGGTTATTCTCATCAAACTCCTCCACCAGAAATGCCTGTTGAAGAAGTTGTTGAAGCAGAAGAAAAAGATGAAGACATAAGTAAATTATTTAAGAAAATAGCTTCAATAACCCATCCAGATGTTATACCAAAAACTGAAAAAGAAGAACTAAAAGAAAAACGAATTCAACAGTTCATAGAAGCCCAAGCAGCACACAAAGAAAAGAATTGGTATAAGCTTTGTCAAATTGCAATTTCTTTAGGAGTCGAAGTTCCAGAGCCTAAAAAGAAACATTTAAAATGGATGGA
>Ga0114973_10000231_pt1 | contig 40695 bp, 41 predicted proteins | sample M_140807_MF_Meta_FD_87025 | JGI IMG/M metagenome (GOLD analysis project Ga0114973, IMG submission 87025) | Freshwater microbial communities from Lake Montjoie, Canada to study carbon cycling - M_140807_MF_MetaG | ecosystem: Environmental > Aquatic > Freshwater > Lake | place: Lake Montjoie... | reverse complement strand
TGAAGAACCAGTTGTTGAAGAACCAGTTGTTGAAGAACCAGTTGTTGAAGAACCAGTTATTGAAGAACCAGTTATTGAAATAGTTGAAGAACCAGTTATTGAAGAACCAGTTATTGAAGAACCTGTTATTGAAGTAGTTGAAGAACCAGTTGTTGAAGAACCAGTTTTTGAAGAACAAGTAGCTGAAGAACCAGTTGTTGAAGAACCAGTTGTTGAAGAACCAGTTATTGAAGAACCAGTTATTGAAGAACCTGTTATTGAAGTAGTTGAAGAACAAGTAGCTGAAGAACCAGTTGTTGAAGTTGTTGAAGAACCAATTATTGAAGTTGTTGAAGAACAAGTAGCTGAAGAACAAGTTGTTGAAGAACCATTTGTTGAAGAACAAGTAGCTGAAGAACCAGTTATTGAAGAGCCAGTTGTTGAAGAACCATTTGTTGAAGAACAAGTTGTTGAAGAACCAGTTGTTGAAGAACAAGTAGCTGAAGAACAAGTTGTTGAAGTTGTTGAAGTAGTTGAAGAACCAGTTGTTGAAGTTGTTGAAGTTGTTGAAGTTGTTGAAGTTGTTGAAGTTGTTGAAGTTGTTGAAGTTGTTGAAGTTGTTGAAGTTGTTGAAGAACCAGTTGTTGAATAATTAATTTTACATATATAAATTTTTTATACAATATATGTAAAATGGCAAATCAATATTTAAGAGCGTTTGTTATTGGTTCTTCTTTTTTTGTTTTTATTCCATACTTTTTGGCCGTAAGATTTTTATCCGAACAAAAGTGGATAAATTATAGTTATGAAAATTATACTTTGTATGCACCTATAGGAATGGGATTGTATAATGTTTTTTCATTATATATTGCCAATAAAATGAATATTACAAAAAGATATAGTTTATTGTTAATGAGTATGATAGCACCTACTTTAGTTGCAATTGGAACATATATTCTTAAAGCATACAATTACACTACTGTAAATCAATGGTTCAATCATATATGGAAATTATATTTGGTCTATTTTATAGTGTTTAATTTTATTTTATATTATTTAGATAAGTATGTTTAATTTACAAACATTTTATTTTCTATTTTTGCGAGTTTTATTCTTCATTTTTGTTCCACACTTACAATCACTAAATAAGCCTTTTACAAATTTACCAATACTAATCATTTGAACATGGTCTTTATTAATTGTTTTTTTTGCTGTCCCTAAATGCTTACCTTTATGATATTTACTTACTAGTTTAATACCTTTACCATTTTTAATGCTCACTTTACGCACAATTTTTTTACCACCAACCTTGGTAATTTCTGTATTTTCATAGTTAAAATTACTCTTCATAGCTATAAAATAGAGCAATATTTTTTATTTTACCATGTTTGCAAAAAAGATAATAGACATATAACACTATTTTGAATATCTATCTTTATGTTAGCATTCGCTGCAATTGGTTATCATACATATTATACGATTGTTTAGATTTGTTTATTTTAACAAACAGATTTTATCCAATTTTTTTCAACCACTGCATCAACACTTTCCAAAGCACCTTCTACCCAACCTTGATAACTACTAACTGCCTCACCAACAACTAACATACCATTCATAGGATGTTGTGCTTTATTAATAAATTCTTCGCGCGTTTTAAATCCATGTAAAGGTTCATAATAATGAGTACCAATTGGCCAATAGAAATCTTTTATAGCAAGAATTTTTAAAGAATCCTTTGGTATACCTAAACTTTCTTCAATCAATTTTTCATATAAATTTCTATTTTCAATTGTATTTTTTAAATGTTCTTTCAATAATACTGCATTTTCATTGTCACTATATGCAATCATATAAACACCTTTATATGAATCTATTGGTATAATTTTTTGTAATGGTCCAGGAACAATAGTATAGTCAGATATATATTTTTTCAATAATTCAGAAGATTTTCTGTCAAATTTTGTATATAATCGCAAAAAAGGTTGCCCGTGAATTTGATGATACAAACTATTTGGGTTAGACGCACCAGGAACTAATTTCATTATTCCTGATATTGTGGTTGCTACAATTACTTTACTACTATAATACGCATCTCCTTGTTCCGTTTTTATTTCAAATAAACAGACTTCATTTTCACCTTTATATGCTAGACCACGTCCATTTATTTTTGTAACTTCTACAACATTGTTTGAGTATTTGATATTTTTATATTCAATATTCTCGCACAAATGATGTACTAATTCTTTCCAAGGTATATATAATTTTTGCCATCCTCCTTTGTTATCATCCATGCCATAATTATATAATGTTTCATAAATGTCTGCATTTTCGTAATCAGTATATCCTGAATAAATTGTAAATAATTTATAATTAATTTCACCTAAAATATTTATAGCAAATTCTTTAAAAGTAAATGATTTATATTTTTTTGCATTTATATTATATTGTTTTTTCAAAAAATCTATGATTTTAACAACATCAAATTCTAAATGATGTTGTAACACTTTTGAATAATTCATGATAGAAGTAGTTTTTTTAAATGGCACATGTAATTCTTTCATCAATTTTATTAAAAGTGGGTTCGTATCATTTCTACCAATACCAGCTCCTGTAACTACACTAGTTCCATAAAAATCATAATTATTTGTTCTACCTCCAATCCATATTTTTTTATATTTTTCTAAAACTAAGAACGTTGTAGTAGGCGATAATTTTTTGATTTTATAAGCGGCATATAATCCTGACATTCCTGAACCAATTATGATAACATCATAATATTTATTTTTATTAGACATGTGATATATATTATATTATAATTATAATATAGTTTATATAAAATTATATTTTATATAATAGACATTGATAGTTTGTATAGTTAGTTACAGTTTGAACAATGTAATATCAAATGTTATGCCTTTCAAGTAACCACTAGTATACAATTTTTTTCATTTATTCCTTTTGTCTATTTTTCTAGTTTTATTAAAATTCACAAAACGTTTCCCCTTGCATTTAAATTTTCCACGCGTGAGTCCTTTTCTATTAAAAATTGTTTTCGTGCAAATACCAATTGATCTAGGTTCATTTATCTTTTTAGCATTTACTTTTTTAATACATTTACATAATTTAACTGCTAAAATTTTTTCTCCTTCTTCCTTAATTAATTTTTTTGAGTTAGGTACAGGTATTTTATAATAATTTAATAATTGAATGTAATCATTGTTATTCATATTCGTTTTTGAATTCATTATTTTAATATTTGTATGTTTTACCTAAAATATACAAATATTTTAAAAATATAGGTGAAATTTATAAAATTGTTATAATATAGTTATCCAATATTCAAGATACTAATTAAATGAAGATTGTTGTATTTGATTTAGATGAAACATTAGGATATTTTGTTGAATTTGGTATATTTTGGGATAGCTCATCCTTTTATGCATCAAAGTACTTGAATAAAGAAATAGGACAATATGAATTTAATAACATAATGGATTTATACCCAGAATTTTTACGACCAAATATTTTGAATATACTTAAATATTTAAAAAATAAAAAAATATCCAAAAGTTGTCAAAAATTGATGATATATACAAATAACCAAGGTTCGCGAAAATGGATCAATTATATTATTTCCTATTTTGAAAGCAAACTAGAAGGATATAAATTATTTGATCAAATAATTACAGCATTCAAAATAAATGGAAAACAAATAGAATTTTGCAGAACTACAAACAATAAAACATATAATGATTTTATACGTTGTACAAAACTTCCAATAAATGCTGAAATATGTTATTTAGATGATACATTTTATCCTGAAATGGCGCATGATAATATTTATTATATTAATATTAAACCTTATGTACATGATTTAGCTTTTAATGAGATGTATAAACGTTTTTTTGAAAGTAATATAGGTAAAATATTAATAGATAAAAAAACAATGAATCATTTTATAGATTTTGCGAAAAAAAATATAAAATCATCTACTTTTATAGTGGTAAAAAAAAATGAAAATGATTATAAAATAGACACCATTTTAAGCAAGCGAATATTACAACATTTATACGACTTTTTTAATGAAAAAAAATAATAAAAATATTCAAATATTATTTTTATTATTTTTATTATTTTAATGTCTTCTAGATTTTCTGGACTTTCTAGATTTTCTGGATTTTCTGGATTTCCTAGATTTTCTAGATTTCTTTCCACCGTAACCTCTGTTCATTGCACTATAGTTAATATTAGACGGTGTCTGTTTATAAACAGTTGAAAATCCACTATTAGTTGCATTTGGTCTCGTAATATAATTTGCCATAGCGTCTTTGCGATAAAAAGGATTTGTACCTGGTTCTGGTGTGCGAATTTGTTGATTTGGTTGAAAAGAACGTGTCAAATATCTTTGTTGGCCTAGAAAGTTTGACATAAAAATATGATATATATATTTATATTGATAAAAAATATTTTATTAATATGAATTTCTTCTAAATGTAAATTTACGCAAAACATGTATAGCTTGAATTTCAAACATTGTGATAATATATAGGGTTTACATTACCATGAATGTTATGTTCATTAATCGCATTCTTTTTATCATGATATAAATCTAATGTTCTAGCACTAGGATCCGTCGCATTACTATATAGAGGCATCCAAAAATATGGTACTATGTTATCACAATATGGATAGTAAGAATCAAACAAATTTTTATAATATAGTTTTTCAGTTTCTATACTGATAGGATATTTATCAATGACATTTTCTTCATAATAATTTTCCAGTTTCAAACTAGTTGATATAAACTCTTGTAAAATAACATACAATGATCGCCCTTTACTACTTACACCATCACTAAACGCCTCTTTTTTTCTCCATAATATTTCATCTGGTAATATTTGTTTTCCATATACATCCTCAAAATTTGCATATGTAAAACTATTTCTAATCAAAAATTTTTCAATAATTTTATTCTGTTCAAATCGTTCTTTTTGTGGAATAGACAAATAATAATTTACAAAGGTTTTATCCAAAAATGGTGTTCGTGGTTCTAGACCATGTGAAGAAATACATTTATCTGACCTTAAAACATCAAATAAATGAATGTCTTTCAATAGACGTCGTGTTTCACAATCAAATTCAATACAATCCGGGCAATTCTTCATATACAAATACCCGCCACTCAATTCATCAGAACCATCGCCATTAAATATAACCTTTGCGTGACTGTTTTTGGAAATATATTTACCTAACAAATAATTTCCAATACTAGCTCTAATACTAGTTGTATCGTAGCTTTCAATAGCATAAATAACTTCAGGAATAACATCAAACATTTCTTTTTCTGTTACAATAATTTCTGTATGTTTTGTTCCAAGATAATCTGCAACAATTTTAGCATATTTAAGATCTTCAGAGCCTTTTAAACCAATACTATAAGTTTCTATTTGCTTATCCAGCCCATGTTCCATTTTATAAAAATTATTTACTAAGGCAGTTATTAAACTACTATCTAGTCCTCCTGATAACAAACATGCAATAGGTCGTTCTGTATTTAAAGCCCGTTTTTTAACCGCATCACATAAATATTTAACGATATTTTTCTCATATTTTTCAGTTTCAATTGTAGAATCCATATAGGAATTATAATAGTTTAAATTATATGGAAAAGAAGGTGTAACGTAACGCTGATTTTCTTTTATTGCCTTCCATTTAGAGCATGCCAAACTAGATAATTTATATGTGGAAAAAGTTCCTGGTTCAAAATGTTCAATTGAAAAATTGTTAATACAACCACTTTTTTTATCTATTTTCAAAAATTCATTCAAGCATTTTACTTCAGATGCACAACCAATTGTATAATCACTTTTCAATAAATACAATGGTCTCACACCATATGGATCTCTAGCAAAATAAATAAAATTATCTAAGTTGGTTCCTTGGTTTTTTTCCAATCTTAAATCATATAATACAAAAGAAAATACTCCGTCTAACATTTGTAAAGTTTGTTCCATTCCATATTTTAGATATAAATGAATAATTACCTCACAATCAGAATTAGTGGTAGGTTGCAAATCCATCAATTTATATAGATATTTATAGTTATAAATTTCACCATTGCATATTAATACAATATTATTCATATTAAAAGGTTGATTTGAAATTTCATCAATTCCGTTAATAGCCAATCTATGAAACCCTAAAAAAACATTATGGAAAGAAATAAATTTAGAATCCTCCGGTCCTCTAGAAGCTCCTTTGATAAATTGTTCTTTATAAAATTGTTGATTATTTTTTTCACCATTTAGGATACAAAATATGCCACACATTTTTATTTGTAACTATGTTAGTTATCATGAATTCAAATCTTTATATAATTTAATAAATTAATAAAATAAAAATAATATAATATAGTAAATAAATGAACTATCCTAACACGAATAACATAAATAATGTTAACAATATGAATCAAGAATGTGTTTCAGAAATTCATAATACTACAAATAGAAGAATTTATGATAGAAATATTCCTTCTCAAATGCTTCAACAATATTTAGATGTTAGACCAGTAATGACAAAATATTCTTATTTACCAATAGTAGATCCAAGAAAAGAATTAGATGTCAAAATGAATCAATACCCTACTTTTAATCCACATACTGTATTCAATCCAGGAAACACACAATCGCCATGGTCTGGTTTTGCGTCTAACATTAACACCGAATCTGAATTGAGAAATCAAATATATGCGTTACAAAAATGCAGTCAAGCTGTTTATGTTCCAAGTAGTAATAGCGATTTATATAATTATTCATTTAACCCAAATATGAGTGAAGGTAGTAATTATAATCAACACAACTTATTGTTCAAACAAGATAAATTTGATTGTTTTAATCCTAACCCAAATCCAAATGTAGTTGGTACATACATGTTTTCAAATCCTACACGCGCCCAAATTAAGGATTTAGCATAATTTCACATATTTTTCTTTTCACTCGGGGTAATTATATAGGTATATACTATGAAAGGCGGTCGTTCTATATTAACACAAGAGGATAGAATAAATGATGCTTTAAATGGAAATTATACACCTCTTGTAAATGCTATAATTAGAGAAGATATTAATGAAGTTATGCACGTATTGCAAACTGGTGCAAATGCAAATCAAAGAGATACTAGATACAACTGGTGTCCGCTGAAATGGGCTACATTTATTTATTATTATGGTAGTAATCATGATCCTAATACGTATAGAGAGATAAGACGGTCTTTGAATAATGCAAATCCACCTGGACGTGATTGTTTTGATGAGTACCATATAGAGGAGGACAGTTACAATTTTTCACCAGTTATATTAGATATAGATGAGCAATTAGAAAGAATACGCAGAGAAGATGAAGAAGATGAAGAAGAAAATACATCAAATAGGATAAATATGGCAGGCGGAAGACGTAGAAAAAAGAGTAGAAAAAGTAGAAAAAGTAGAAAACATAAAAAATCATATAAAAAAGCAAAAAAATCAACAACTAAAAGGCGTAAATATATCAATAAATAAATGATAATATTATACAATAATTAATATAAAATATTATATAATGTCAGAAGATTTAATCAATCAAATAACTTTAGATTGTTTAATCAATAAAGAAGTTTATGAAAAAATGCACGAATTTAAAAAACAAAGGATTGTCAATAAAAAGGATAAAAAATTTTATAGAAAAAGAATATTAAACTTAACAAGAGAACTGCTTTTAAAAAAAGACGATGATTATAGTGAAATAAACCCAGATATAAAATATAGTTTTGATAACTATATCAAAACATGTATACATTATTTTAAAATAATAGATAATAATGATATCATACAAGAAGAGTACAAAGATTTTAAGCCAGTTGTTGATATCCATTGTGATGATAATACATATGCGACGACTAATAATAATAATAGTAATTATGATAAAGAAAAAGACAAGTTATTTATGCGTTCAATAAAAATTCCAAATGGTTTAGAAAAATTTGTAAAAATAACAACAACGAAAAAACAAGAAGAAATCATATTACCAAAAATAAAAGAAATAGATCTGCAAGAACCAACTTTAAGAAATAAAGGAATTCAAAAAAAAGAAAATATCACTATAAAATAAGATTAATATGACAAATAAAAAATACAGTAAGAAAAGTAAAACTAGAAATAATAAAACCAATAAAATATACAAAAAAAGACATCAAAAAGGGAGAGGTAACCAACCACATAATCATAAACACACTTTAAAATCAAGATCAATAGAATTGAATAAAGTCAATTGTAGTCCAAAAGATAAAAAAGAAATCAAAAATTATACTTGTTATACAGATACAACATTATTTAAATTAAGAGATAAATGGAATTTGCGACATCCTTATGAAAAAATAAATACAAATGATACAAAAGAAATTCATAAAATATTATCAAATTATTTAAGTGATTTGTGTAACAAAGAATCATGTTGGTTAAAACAAAAACATGAATTTGGTAAACTAGATGAAGATTTTAAAGATTCTTTTGCACCTGAATCTCCATATGAGTGGAAAACAAATCCTAATGAATGGTTGTCTAGTATTGATATCATAAAAGTGATGAAACAATATGAAAAAGCATATAAATGTTTTGATTTTATAGGCCCAACACCAATAGATTTTGATAAAAAGAAATTATATGGTGAATGCGTATGGGAAGAATTATGTAATTTTGATTTGAAACAACAAATTAAAGAAGGTAAAACAAAAATTGGTATAATATTTAATACGGATCCCCACAATAAAAGAGGAAAACATTGGATTTCCATGTTTATTAACATTAAAAAAGGTAAAATCTTCTTCTTTGATAGTGTAGGGGACAGAGCAACAGATGAAATCATGAAATTTGTAGAAAGAATAAAAACACAAGGAAAACAATTAAAACCTAAAATTAATTTTATTTATGATGAAAATCATCCAGTAGAGCATCAATATGGTAACACAGAATGTGGTGTATACAGTATATTTTTTATTATTCACATGTTAGAAGACAAATTGACAGAGCATTATTTAAAAACACATATTTTGAAAGACGAATACATGGAAAAATTTAGAAAAATTTATTTTAATGATCAATTATAAAAATAATTATTTAAAGTTATAAGGGGAACTATTTATATCTTATAACTTTAACAGATGTCAATTAATCAATTTTTAGAAAAAGAAAATGTTGAATTATTATGGGAAGTTTTAATAGATGAACCATTAATAAAACAATTATGTGATTCGGTAATTAAAATTAAAACAATTTTGCAAATTTTTCAAACAAATTTGAATGAATTTTATGAAACAGAGAGAAAGAGTTGCAATAATTTGATGGAATTGAATAAAAAATATATTTTATTAATAATTAATTATGTGATGAAAATAAAGAATACTAATAACGCTCAAGAATTAGCTGGAACGAATCAATACAGAAAAATAAAAATTCACCAAGAAGAGCCTGTTAAACAATCAATCACATTTGAAGAAATTCAAAATGATAGGAAAACACTTTTTGAAAAAGAATTAAATCAAAAACAGGAAGAGTTTACAAATGCTATGTCGTTACCAGTTCCACCTGTACCAAATTTTAGCGATGAATTAGATCAACCGATAAGTGAAATTGAATTAGAAATAAAAAGAATACAAGAACAACGTAATTATGATATTGAAATAATCAATAATACAAATAAAAATAGTAGTTCCTCTGTTGATGAAAATTGGTTAAAACCACAAGAAACTTCTATTAAAAATGAAAAATTAGTGAAACTTAACAGCATTACTGGCTTAAACACTAGCTTAAATAACAATAAACATATCAGTTGGGAAGATGAAAAAATACAATTAGATTATCAACAAGACGAAGAAATAAATAATATTTTTGGTAAATTAAAAAAAATAAATAATACGACAGACAATACTAGACCAAACAATGGTATTCCTAATTATCAATTACAAATTGATGAGTTAAAAAAAGAAATATCTACATTAAATGAAAAACTAGATATATTTTTACAAAAATATACATAAAAATAAACAACACACGATAATTTTATATAAAATTGAAATAAAATTTGTATAATACAAAATAATATTATACAAATATTTAATAAATAATTAAATAATATGAAATTTCAAATGTTTTTCATTTTGTTTTTATATATGCTAAATACTTTTGCAGATAAAGCATATAATTTAAGATTAAGGAACACAATTTTACGTATTTATATTTCTGCAGACAGAAAAAAAGTTATCAATGAATATTCTAATAAAATAATAAATAAAACAAAATCAAAGGTAAATAAATGTTACAATAAAATATTATCAAAATATTATGATTTGAATTTATTTTATAATACTTTAACCGATGAAGAAAAAGAAATGATAGAAGCCATTATATCATTATGTTACTAATTGTTTGAATACCTTTTCGTCTTTTTCATTGATTTCCAATGTACCAATCTGCACAGGCATTACCTCAGGATCTTCTAATGCTTGTAAATAACTATTTTTATCATAAATATTTAATTGTTTGGGACTGATTCGTCTATACACATATTCTATTCCATTTAAAGTAATTGGTTTTCCCTCCCATTCTATTTTTTTCTTATTAACTCTTACAGTAATATCACTTTGTTGATTTGCATAATCAGGAACATATGAAAATTTGGTGTTTTTAGGATCACCAAAATTCATACATTTTCCATTTGAATAAATGAAACAATCAAAAGCGGACTCTTTAATAGCATCTGTTAATTGCATACTTAAATTAGCCTTTATTTCAGATATTTCATACAATAATTGATCACTTGTAACTGGAACCTTTGGTTCACCCTTTGATAAATCTTTTCTTTTCAACTCAATTGCATCATCTGATTTTAATTGCTCGGGTGATAATACCATTAAATAGACAAATACTTCAACTGTCTGTAGTGCGCGTGGTAAATTCTTGTGACTACAGATACGCCGTGCACGCCCAATTACTTGTTCCGTTCTAACAGGATGCCAATAAGGTTCCATTATATGTACGTATCGTGTATTTCTAAGATTGATACCCTCTGATCCTGACGATGTAATCATAAGTACTTTAATAATTTCACCCATGTTATTATTGTGTGCTATTTTTTTTAATTCCGCTGACAAATTACTTGGAATATAATCCCATTCGCCGTTATAAATGCGCCGCGTTATCTCTTTTTCTTCAACAGTTTCTGTACCGGTATATAAAGCATAGGTTGGTTTCCCCTGATCCGCTTCAGGGATATCAATTTCCCAAATATCGGAAGCATTCTTTTTTATTTTAAATCTAGCAAAACCATTTTTTTCTAATACCAGACTAAAAAGACCAATGCCTTCCAATGTTCTAAATTGACTATAAACTAAATGTAATCCTAAATATTCAGGATCTTTTATGTTATCAAGAATATGTAAAAATTTGGGGCTATAACGCGCCAAAGCCTCTGGTGTTAAATAATCATTTGATTTGTCTTTTATATATTTAATTGCAGCATCAATTCTTTCTTTATAAGTAATACCACCTAATTTATCAAGAACTTGATCTCCTTCTTCTTCACCTTCATTTTCATCATTCACATCTACATTGACTTCTTCTTTACGTGCATCTTTTAATAATTTTGTAATGTCATTATCAGGTTCACCCACGTCACCTACTTCACGAACCTCTTCATCTTTCTTCTTTTTGGTCATGGGAAGCGGTCTATCGTTCATGACAAAATTACAGTATAATCTAGAAAAAATTCTGTAGGTTGACGTGGCTTCTTTGTATAAATCATCTAGTTTTTGCGGTTTTTTAGATGACTTTTCTAATTTTCTCTCTTCTCTTCGCGCAGATTCATAAATTTTAAATTGAAAATCGCTCATTGGTATCTTAACAACATGATAATCAACTCCCAGAGTTTTATTAAATGTTGGCAATAAACTTTCCTGTGCACTTTTAAAATAAGATGATAATCCAATAATACGACGTTTTAAAGCATCAACGTTTTTCAATTTTTTAGTAACACTATCAATATATTGATTTTCAAATAAATCAAAATCATCTGGAAGAGCCTTTTGATTTCTTATTTTGATACCATCTGTTATGACATCAATATCATTTCTTTTTAAAATACTAATGATTTTTCTTTCAAAGTCGTCATCGCTTATAAAATCACTATCAAAAATATTACTACCAGATTCGTCGCGTTTAACATTAGAAACCCCCTTGTATCCAGTTGACTCTTTAATTTTATTTTTAAACCCAAAAGGATTACGTGTGATAGTGAGGATCTTACTAGAAGGTGAATAATCAAGGAAATCAAGTGATTTCTCTCCAAGTAACATTTCTTGAAGTGAATTTCTATCTATTTTTTTGGTTGTTTTGACATTTAAAGGAAAATTCCAGGTTTTGATATATCCTCTTAAAATGTTGAAAAGTATTCCAAATTCATTTGGGTAATTGATAATAGGTGTTCCAGTAAGCAGAACAATACGTGCGTTTTTTGCGCTCATTAAATATTCATACAATTTTACTGCAAGAAATTTTGGCGAATATTCTTTTTCACCTCTTTCGTTTTCTGGAATAACCTTTTCTTTTTTGATTTTATTGACAATTCTACTGATTAAATTGTGAGCTTCATCAATAATAATAACAGAATTATCAAATAGATTTTTTGTGAAATTAGAGGTTAATTCTTGTAATCGTTTTAAACGCAATCCATTGTAATTAATAAACGTATACTTGTTACGAATCATTTCATTCAATTGATCGTCTAATGATTTTTTTTCTATAGATGTCAAGTCTTCATAATTGGATGGTTTTTTAATATTGACAAACCAAGCCCCTTTTTGTTTTATAATATAATCTTGCGATAAATTCAAAACGGCGGATAATGTTGTTAAGGCTTCAGGATTTGATTTCAATGATATGAACTCCCAGTATTGATTTTTCTTATACAAAGAATCACCACAGTGTTTTAACTCCTCCATATAATTGGTTCTTAAAGAGGCGGGTAACATAATAATAATTTTTTTTGTATCCTTCATGCCCTCAGCAATTGCAATACTACTGCAAGTTTTTCCAGTACCTAAACCGAAGTATAATAATAAACCACGATAAGGTGTAAACAGATTCAAATAGTCCCTAACAATTTTTTGATGTGTCATGAGTGAAAACCCTTTATCATCTGTATTACTATTGCCAATTGTATCACAGGAAATATTTGCGTTCATATTTTCTAATTCTTTTTTGTATGGTTCAAACAATGAATTGATAAAGTTAACAAAAATCTCGCGATTGTTCATGTAATAACTAGAAACATTGATAATAACAGGAGGTTCTTTCTTTGCTAATCTCTGCGACAAAGGCGTATCGCCAATTTCTACGACATTTTCAGGTCCTAACACTGCAATACCTTTTTCTACCTTTTTTGTTGTACGACCTCTCTTGGTTGGTTCTTTTTTTTCAGTCAATGCGACGACCTCTTCTTGTGGAAGTTCTTCTGCGATGATTTCTAATGCTTCTTGTTTGTTTTCAATTTCATTTTTGTCAGCGTTCTCAATTTCTTCATCGCCTTCAATAATAATAAGTGGTCTTTTTGCCACTTTCTTTGCCTTCTTTGCAGGCGGTTGTTCTGGTATTACTACGGGAGGTTGAGGTATTGGTTCAACTTGCTTACTTGCTTCAACTGCTTCCATAATAGGTTTTACTTTGACCTTTGTTTTTTTATTTTCAGCTAATTTCATCAAAAGAACATTGCGATCATAATCTTTGTTTGTTTCATCTATCACAACCATTTTGGTCGCTAACTCAGGCTCCGGCTCAGCCGTTGCTTCACTCACCTCACCTTCTTCCTTTTCAGCTTGCTTTTCAGCTTGGTTTCCTTTTATTTTAGTTGCGTTAGCTTTTGTTTCTCCTTGAATGGCAACTACCACAGGTTGTATTTCATTAATAGTAGGTTTTGCCATTAATTTTTGTTTTAATTTTTCTAAAGGATTCATTTGTTAATGCTTATATAATTCAAATAGAATAAATTTGTGTTTTTAGATTTATTCTTCAATATTATCACCAATTTCACTAATATCAATATTTCCGTTGTTTTCTTCAATAATTTTAATGGCCTCATTACAAGCGATTTGTTCGGCCTTACGCTTTATTTTATGTTGACCTTCTCCCATAAATAAAAATATTTTACTATTTTCAGCAACATAATCATGAATTGATTTGAATGTTTTAAAATAAGAAATATCAACTGAATCATCATGAGTCACACTATGGATTGGTTGTCCAAGACATAAATATACACCCATTTTATATCCAAAATCGGCATCATGTTCAATTTCTAAATAATGCGGAGTAACCTTGAATTCTTTTTGAATCTTCACTTGTAGAATATTTTTATAATTGTCATCGTTGGTAATAAGTGATATCCAGTCAATATGTTTTTCAAAAATATTTTCTACGAACTTTTGCGCCATTTGAAATCCAGGGCCTGTGACAAACATGGATTGAAACCAGCCATCTTGATCAGTCACTTTGATTTTATTAAAGTCCAAAAAAAGAGCACCTAAAAAGGACTCAAATAGACAACCCAATTTTTTCAAGTTAGTACGAATTTTCTTTTCCTCTGCGTGTTTAGATATGATTAACCATTTGTGCAAACCCATTTCTAGTGCGATTTTACCAATGGCTTCGTTCTTGACGATGGCGATTTTCTTTTCGGTCATAAACCCTTCGTTTTCCTTAGGAAAACGGCGATATAAATAATATTTGGTTACTAATTCCAAAATACCATCGCCTAAAAACTCTAGACGTTCATTGGATTTGCTGCTTAAAGGCATGCAATCAAGTGGTCGGTCTACGATGGTGATATTTTGTGCAATATTTTCAAAATTGGGGCGTTTTGTGTAAGAGCGATGAACAAATGCGCGCTCATAAAGCGCCATATTGTTTACTGTTTGCGGTATTCCGTATTTAGAAAGAATACATTTGACGTCATCTAATGTAATCTTAATATTTAATGGGTTAAATGGATTAAATATTAAGCCTTCTTCGGTTTTGATAATGTCGTCGTCGTGGGCTAATTTTACGTCAGTCATGGTGTTGTATATATTTGATGATATGACTTTAAGTGGGTTTGGGATAATTGTTTTTGTTTTATGCGTTTGAAAGGGCTTAAAGATAATGATGGTATATTATATATACCAATAAATAGCAATGGAAAATGAAATATGGAAAACTATTGAAGAATTTCCAATTTACGAAGTTAGTAATTTAGGAAGAATAAAAAATTCAATAAGTAAAAAAATTTTGCGTGCTATTATAAAATCAGGTTATCATCATGTTTCTTTAACCAATACAAAATACAGAAAAACGTGCAAAGTTCACAGACTAGTTGCTATGGCTTTTATACCAAATCTTGAAAATAAAAGTGATGTTAACCACAAGGATAAAGATAAGTTGAATAATAATTTATCTAATTTAGAGTGGATGACAAGAAAAGAAAATAATTCACATAAATCACAAACCCTTATTTATAAAAGTAACAAAAATAAACCTCTTTTACGTATTGATAGTGACACCAATGAAATAATAGAAAAATATGATTCAATAGAATTAGCAGGAATATGGGCGTGTAATAATCATTTCACTAAAACACCACATAATGGTAGAAATGCTGTAGGTAATTGTGTAAATGGATTATCAAAAAGAGCTTATGGCTTTAAATGGGAATACGAAAATAAATATGAGGATTTAGAAAATGAAATATGGAGAGAAGTTATTATAAAAGATATTGACAATGCTATTTACGGAAATAAAAAATATTATGTTTCAAATTTAGGCAGATTTAAAGATAGCGAAGGGTTGATAAGAGACAATTATAAAGTAAATGAAAATGGATACATAAGAGTATATATTTACAATAAAACGTATGCAGTTCATAGGTTAATTGCAATTGCTTTTTTAGAAAATCCTGATAATAAAGAACAAGTAAATCACATAGATGGTAATAAATTGAACAATACAGTTGATAATTTAGAATGGGTAACTAATAAAGAAAATCAAATTCATAAATTCAAAACAGGTTTAGGAAATAATTTTACTAGAACAATTATTCAATATGATTTAGAAGGAAACTTAATTAAGGAATTTACATCTATTGTCTCGGCAGCAAAAGAAATGGGCGTTTCTAAGGGTAATATTCAAGGTGTCTTATTAAATAAAAGAAAGACTGCTGGAGGTTTTATTTGGAAATATTTAGAAGATGAAAATCCTGATTTTAGTGAAAAGATTACTATAAATAAAAATAGAGGAAGACAAGTATGTCAATATGATTTAAATATGAATTTATTAAATATTCATAAATCAACTGCAGATGCTTCTAGAAAAGTAAATATTCATAAAAATAATATTTGGGCTGTTATTTATAATTATAAAAAAACCGCAGGTGGATTTATTTGGAAGTATTTAGATTAATATTTTAACATATAAGTTTTTAAAAAATAAAATATATTTGTAATGTATATAAAGATGGTGTTAATGAATTCGAGTAAATCCGCCAGGAATGCTGCCTCAATTGTAAATAGAACGAACGTGTGTGGTGGCCCAAAAAAAGCCGGCATTGCCTCTCGTCAAGGCTTCTTCATGCAAAGTAATCCTTCATTAAGAAGAGCCCCTCAATCTCTTCCATTAGTTTGTATTCCAAACTTCACAATCCAAACCCAATCATATGGTTACAGAGCCACTATTGGCGGCAACATGGGTTAATCTCATTGCCCCTTTTCGCACTCTTTTATCATATTTTTATTCACTATTTTCGTACAATTTATGAAATACTATTTAACTTTAAAATAATTTAATAACAACTTGTTAAATTATTTTAATCAAGAACCCCATGTTCATCAAAGTTGATTCCCGCGAGAAAGATTTAGTAACAAAAATGACATACTATATTTCAAGTATTCCTGCATTTAGAAATTTAAAGGTAATTACAGAAAGTTTACCTATTGGAGATATTATTATAAGTAACAATAATGAAGATATTTTAATCATAGAGAGAAAAACAATCATTGACTTGCTTTCTAGTATCAAAGATGGACGTTACGAAGAACAATCATACAGACTAAATGGGACACCAGTTCACAATCACAATATAATGTATATCATAGAAGGCGATGTAAATAAGATGAACTTGTTCCGTGAAACCAAATTTGAAAAACTTACACTTTATTCGGCGATTTTCTCTCTAAATTATTACAAAGGGTTTTCGGCAATCCGTACTTTTACACTAGATGAGACCGCACTTTTCATATGTAATTGTACATCCAAATTGATGAAAGGAGAAGCTACAGATAGAAAAGCATTTTATCCAAATAAAAATGGAATTCCACCTAGCGTTACAATTAGTGCTACTACAGAAAAGACTGAGACACAAAATGTAGTAGATACAAGTGAACTAGATTCTAATGGAAACGAAGAGAACGATGAAAAACCTGAACACCAAAAAGATGATTGTAAAAATTACATAGGTTTAGTCAAAAAGGTTAAAAAAGAAAATATTACACCTGAAAATATAGATGAAATCATGTTATGTCAAATCCCAGGGGTAAGTACTGCAACAGCAATTTCAATTATAAAGAAATTTAGTAACATATCTAATTTAATAAAAAGTTTAGAAGAAAATGAAAAATGCTTGAATGATGTTACAAATACAAATAATAAAGGTCAATCTAGAAAAATAACAAAGACCTCTATAGCGAATATAGTGAAGTTTTTGTTGAAAAAATAAATTATACTATACTAATATATATAATATAATTTACATATGACACATAGAGCAGGAGAACCATTTACTATCAAGTCTTTACGTGTAATAGACGAAATATTTAAAACTAATGATAGGATAAATTCAACTGCACGCGGTAATGTAATTGGTAAATTCTATGAATTTATTACTGATTATATAGATGCAACTACAATTTCAAAATTAGAAAATGGTGAAAACGACAGGTTTGGTTCTCTTATTATTCCTAAAGATTTATATAAACAAGTAGATGCTATAGGGTTTTTTGACTCTTTACATGATTTTAAAAGTGATTTTATGGATTGTCAAGGTAACATTAGGGGAAAAAATGATATATTATGGAATTACAAAAAATTTTGCTTTACATTTTTATTACATGGCGGATATCCAGATTTAATAACAAAATATAATCTTCTAATTCAAACCAAATATTCATATTTAAACCGTATCCCAAGACCATTAAATCAAGATAATCTTGAAAATTATTTTTCTATTGGAAATATTTATGACATTGTAAAACAACAGTCAAATGAAAGAACAGGAGATTTTTATATATTACCAAACACACGGGAAAATGGTATAAACACTGAAATTTATAATAACCTTATCACGATGTTTGGAAAATACAAAGATCCTAATTTTGACAACAAAATTAAATTAATTGTAGATTTTCAATTAAACTTATTTGAAATTATTAAAGTTGGTAGAGCACAAGAAGATAAAAAAAATGAATTGTGTATTTTATATACCGCAGAAACTATAACTGATCCTGCACCAAAGGCTACTGCTAATACAATTAACGATTATTTTGGTTTTGAAAATTGGTATATTGAACATTTAGATGAAAATACAGAAAGAGAATACAATGCAACAAATGATGATGTTAAAGGAAATGTTGATGTTGTATTTAAAAATATTCAAATAAGCGAGCCTACGAATTTAGACAAAGCTAAATTTAAAGTTAATGTAAAATATGGAATTCAAACCGCTGTTGATGTTATAATGAATGCTAAAGCTAATACTATCCAAACTATTAAAAATTTGATCCGTAAAACAATAGAATTATTTCCAACTAATACTGACGTGTTTGATTATTACGGAGAAAGTATACAAAATAGAGAAATTTTTTATAATAGATTTAATACGTCAACTCTAACAAAAAAAGATGCAATAGAATACAAAGACAAATATACTGTTTATTATGCAAGAAAAAGATTGGGAGATACATTACAAGGTCGTATATGTAAAAAAGACAAACAACTTTTATTGAAATTCGGCAGAGTAACTAAAAACGGGAAAAAATATGGTATTTCAAATGATAATATTATAGATCTTGGAAATAAGGATGATGTAACAGATGCCGTTTTAGTAACTCATGACAGAATGCTTTTTTCATACGCAATTAAACAAATAGTACCAACTATATTAGATTTAAAAGATCACATGATAGTATTTATTCCAAAACAACAAACAAATTCAGGAGGTGGTGTTGCTCCTAGTAAACAAATTCAAAATGAAAATAGTAGTGATGAATCTACTAGTACAATAGGACCATTTAGTGATTCACAACTATTATCATCATCTCCAGGTAATAATAATGCTGATGATGATTATGATAATACAATACTTGTTAAAAGAAGGGTTAAAAACGTTGGTCTTTTAACTGATATAGAAGATGTTGGCGAAGATAATAAAATATTAATTGAATCTATTAAAAAATATGTTGGTGACGCTATATATTATATTTATCATAAATACCCAGTAATTGAAGACTTTTTAAAATTAGTCAATCATAGATTAAAAAATAACGAATTAAACTATGCTTATTTAGGCGAATTTTTTAATAATGCTTTAATTATTCAATCTACTGAAAATTTCGCTAGCAACGTAGAAGTTATACAGAATAAAATACAACAAGATATTGTTACTCGTAGAGATACCAGATATAAGGATTTACTGTATAATAAATTGTTGTTATTTATTAAATTTGATGGTTGGGAGTTACAAATTGAAAATGAATATACACAGGAAACTCCTGAAATCAATGGTGTACAACAACAAAGTAGATGGATAAGTTGGCTAAATGTAATAATTAATTCAAATGAACATAAGCAGTTAAAATACAATATTTACGATGAAGATATTTATAATTTTATACAAAATATTGAAAGTGAAGAATTATATAAAACCATTGGTGACATAAATAATGATATATCATCTTTTTATAAAAAAACGGAACAAGAAATAGAAGAAGAAAAAGCACAAGAATATAAAGAAATTAAAAAGGAAGTAGAACTAGCCATAGAAAAAGACGCTATATATAAAACAGTAAATGTAACAACAAAAATAATAGTATTTGCAACAATCGTAAAACTAATAGAGATTATAATAGAATCAATGAAAAAAGGCGGTGCAGGGGATGATGATGAAACAGACACTCCATTATATGTAAAAGTTTTAAGCGCGGATTTTACTTTTTTAAATGATCAAACAAAACTATTTGAAAAAAATGTTACTATTTTATATTTTTTATTTAATTTGTTACAATCTTATGAGACTAGTTTTATTGGTTATCAAGAAGGTATTGATGCATTTTATACTAAAATTGACGAATCCTATATATTAAGTGATATGATAGGTGTAACAAATTATATCCCACACAATATTGAATTCTATGTATTTTTAAAACTTCTTTTACAAGATTTTGATGAAGATAAAATAAATAAAATTAACTATGCATTATTTGAATATTATTTATACATTTTAAAAGATACAGAAAAAATTTACTCGTGTTTCCAAGATAAAAAATCTTATTTATTGAAAAATAATTATTACGAAATTGAAATTACAGATGAAATTATTGAATTATTGAAAGAAAATAAAGAAACTTTTGATTATTTTGACAAAATTACAAAAGAAGCAATAGCATTGTCACAACAAATTATACGCGAAAATTATGATGCTGTTTATAAAGAAACACCTGAAGCTGATCCTGAATTTGATATAGTTTTTAAAAATGCAACCAAATATAATTTGACATTAAAAGGTTTCATTGACATGAAAACTGAATTTATAACAAACACAGTAAATATCGTAAGTGTCATGATTGATAAAGGTTTACTAACACAATATACAAGTCAGATAAATATAGATGAAAAGGTTGATGATAATATTATTAAGAACGAAGAAGAAGAATTTATAGTGCCTGAAGGCCTTAATTTTGAAAAACCGGATGAAGTCCCTGATGAAAAAGCAAAAGGTGTTATTCCATATCAAAAAATAAAACCCACGAACTTTGAAAATTTGAAATCTTATGGTGCTGGGAAGGCTAGTTCAAAATTCAAGAAAACAATGCGTAATCGCGTCAATCGTAAAAATACCAAGACAACTAAGAACAATAAGAACAATAAGAACAATAAAAAAAGAAAAACCTTAAAAAAATCATCAAGAAAAAAAAGAAGTTATAAGAAAAAATAAAAAATTTTATTCATTTATATAATATATAATATAGAAATGAACAAATTAATAGTCAATGTACTTTTTATTATAGCAATATGTTTCGTTGCTTATCTTTTATTTAGAAATCTTGATTTTAAAGAAGGAATGACTACAAATTCAACAATATCAACTTCCACAACCAACGGTATTGCAGGAAACATAGAAAACTATGCTGCAAACATTAAATCTTTAACAATTAAAAACCAAGACACGCTTTTAATAAGTAAATATAGAAAAGATTATGAAAATGCAATATTAAATTTAGATGATTTAATCAACACACTCATGTTACAAACAGCATTGAGTGTTGATAATTCAAATCCTATGCCTTCACTAGAAAAATTAAATAATTTAAATTCTGCACGGGGGGCATTAAATAGTGTCATGAAATTTGTAGATGCAAGTAAATAATTACTAAATAATTTTATGCTTCATGTTTTCATGTTTTCATTGTTTAACCTTTATTGCTTTCTTGTTTTTCTAACCTTTCTTGATTTTTTATTAGTTTTTTTAACAATTTTTCTCTTTTTATATATTTTTCGTCTTGTCATTTTATTTTTTCTTTTTGTTTTTTTTCCACCACTCGTAATATCAGTATATATGTTATTACACGACCTTATTTGGTCATTCCTACAAACAGGACATATTCTAGTTTCACGATTTCCTAATGTTTTACATATATTATGAAATTTATGTCCATTTTCACAGACTCTACAACTATCATCAATTATTTCTTCAAAACAAATTGGACATTCTGCTATTTTAATTTCTTGTCTCATTATTTCCATTTCTTCTGGTGTATAATATGTAGTGAGCGGAATATGAGTCTTAATGTTTCTTTCATTCATAGTTTCACCAAAAGTGTGAATGTTTTGATTATAATCACCCTTGTTTAACCATCCATGTTTAATATACTTTGGTGAAGGTCTCTCCATAATATAAGAATATATTTTAATAAAAAAATACATTTAAAAATATTAAATGTATTTTTATAATATGACAATATTACTTTACAAAAAACATACTTATCCAATTATCGTACCAATTAAAATGTATGTAGATAAACACAATGAATATAATTCATTTTATGACATGAACCCATCTATGCATATAGATTCAAATGGAAATATGAAAATTTTAGTGAGATCTGTCAATTATAGAAAATTTTATAATAAAGTTTTTACAATGTATGAAAATTATTCAAACAGTTTATATGTATTATTAACTGGTAAAGTTAATAATAATGATTTGTTAAATTTAGATGATTTTGAAATTGAAAATATATCATATAATTATTTGCTTCCAACATTTCCAACCTATTGGAAAGGAATTGAGGATATTAGATTTATAAATTCTAGTTCGTTATTAGCAATAATACCGGAATGCAATGAAAATGGTAATCCTTCTATTTTTCGTGCAAATATAGATAATAATATTATACATAGTTTTATTAGTTGTAAACCAAATGTAATTGAAAAAAATTGGATGCCATATATAGATGAAAAAGGAAATGAAATGGTTATTTATTCACTAAATCCATTCAAAATCAAACAAATTGAGACCGAGGACTTTACAGGAATCATTTTTCCAGAGGAAACAATGAATCAATTAGAAAATTATCATGGTTCTACAAATGGCATTCAATATAATTCAACCGAAACAATATTATTTTTAATACATAAAAATGCTGAAAAAACATATCACAGATGGTTATTATTCAATTATAAAACCAAAGAAATAAGCCTATCAAAAGAGTTTCATTTTTTTAACCACTCGTATATTGAATTTCCTGTTAGTTTATCAATTTATAATGGAAGAGTTTTTATAAGTTTAGGTATTAATGATGATAAAGCATTTATAGTTGAAACTACAGAAGAATCAATACAACAATGTTTTTAATTAAACACGGATACTTACTTCATTGTCTTTATAATAACCCTGATCTATAAGTGATTGTGTAAATGTTGCTCCACCCCAATTATCATCCATTGGATTTGGACTATAAAGCATATTTTCTTCTTTCGCACTTATTTTATCCAAAGGAGTTGTTGTGCCTACATAAAAAGACGTTTGATCAAAGGCAGGATATGAATTTTTGTTATAAGGAGGGTCATTTCTTGTAGCATCTATTAATAATGTAGGATTAGGATGAATAGATTTATGTATATTGTCTGGTTCTTCTTTTATTAAATTTCCAACAGAGCTTCCAATACTAGGAGCCGTATTTCCTTGCGTGCTTGGGGTTGATACAACAGGAGAATTAATTGTACTACTAGGTGGTAAGCCTCCTTGTGGTTCTGTAACACTTGGCCTAACTTTATATACAGGATTACCTTGAGCATCATAAGTATGTTGTAAATAAAGAACAGGGCACCTAATTCCTTGACTTCTTTGCCAATCCAAAAACTCAGTGTAATCTTCTAAATTATTAAATTCTACAGGATTTACACCTGGAACTTGAGCAATTTTAGAATTATATAAATAAAATCTAGACCCTTTTTGAATTAATAAATTAGGACATCTCACTCCTCCGCCATTATTTGTTAAACCTTCATGATATTTAGGGTCACTACATTTTGCGTAAAAATATAATCCTATAAAAAATACTATTATAAATAATAATGTTGTTAATGTCATATATAATATATATATAAATTTATAAATATATTATTATTTTCAATTTTTGTTATTATTTTCAATTTTTGTTATTATATTATAGATATATTATAGATACAAACATATGATATTTTTACATATTGACCCTACAACTAAAAATACAGAAGAATTCAATAGACATTTAAACAATGGTAAAGATATTTTTGTTTTATTTTATTTGGAAGGTTGTGGACCATGCAATGCAACTAAACCTGAATGGAAAAAACTTCACAATGTGTTTGCAAATAATGATAATCATAGTATTGTTATAGCAGATGTAGATCAATGTGTAATGAATGAATTTAAAAAATTACATATTCAACCAAAAGGTTTTCCAGCAATGTATCATATTAATAAAAATGGCAACATGTATTTGGATTATGAAGACGCTGAAATAAGCAAAAAAGATAGAACAATTGATTCTTTTGTAGAATGGATTGAAAAATTTATTAAAAAAGGTTCTCGCGAAAAACTAATGCGCGGTGGTAAATGGTCGTTAAAATACAAACGTAGCATAAATTGCGCCCATCCAAAAGGTTTCTCTCAAAGACAACATTGCAAATATGGTAGAAAGAAAATGCATTTATTCAAGACCAAAAAAATAAAAGGGGGTAAACATAAACATTCAAAAAGTAAACGACGACGATAAATAACAATTTATTTACAATTTTCTTTAGCATATCCAATAACTGCACATGCAATTCTTTTTCCTGCATGTCCAGTTGTCAAACTATCTTCTTGCCCACCTTGACCGCAATCATCTGGATCAGCATGAATGATGAGACCACGACCAATTATATTACATTTAGTACCCCGAAGTTTTATAACATCATCAACCATTGTATAAACTGCTTCACCATTCGCGTTCGTCTTGAGATTTCCTAAATCACCTACATGTCTCTCTTTCATTCCAGGACAACCATGATTTTTATTATAAGGATTAAAATGCGCACACATACTTGTACATTGATCCGTTAAATCTCCTGCTTCATGAACATGAAATCCATGATATCCATTTTTCTTCAACCCGCTAATACTTATCCTAATTATTACCTTGTTTTTTTTTAAATCTTCAACAAAATGAACAGCCCCCTTAATTTTACCTGAATCAAATACAGCAACAGCAACAACAGGTTTATTATTCATATTATATAATATAGTATAAGTTATTATAAATATTATTACTAATGTAACTAATGTTATAAAAATAGTTGTTGATGTTATATATTTTTTTGTAATAAGCATTTTATTATTATATTATATTTGAAATTATTAATTTTAAATATATAAAAATAAAAATGAGTTATTTAAATGAAATAAACGAAAAGTTATATATATAAATAACAAACTATCAAAATGGAACATACATTCAGAGTATTTGATTTCAATGTTTATAATGATTTTACAACAAATGATTCTGGAAGTGAAAATGATAAAAAAAGTAGAAAAGATAATGCAGAATTTATTATTCAAATGTTTGGTTTGAATGAAAAAGGAGAAACTTGTTCTATTCAAGTAGAAGATTTCAAACCATTCTTTTATGTTATGGTAAATGACAAATGGAATACCGTTACAAAAAATAATTTCCTAAGTTTTATTAAAAAGAAAATAGGAAAATATTATGAAAATTCTATTACAGAATGTTTAATCATTAAACGCAAAAAATTATATGGGTTTGATGGAGGAAAAGAACATAAATTCATTAAATTTGAATTCAAAAATATGGGGGCTTATAATAGAGTAAAAAATTTATGGTATACTGATTATAATAAAGGTCATAAACTATTCAAAGATGGCTTATATTTTGAAAACACTAATATTAAACTATACGAAGCAAACATTCCTCCATTATTACGTTTATTTCACATTCGTGACATCAGTCCTTCTGGTTGGATAGCATTACCTACAAAAAAAACAGTTCAAATAGTAGATAATAAAAGAACCTCTTGTAATTATGAATTTATTATTAATTATAAATACATTATTGCTTTAAATGATAATGAGAATCGTGTGCCTTATAAAATCATGAGTTTTGATATTGAAGCTAGTAGTAGCCACGGTGATTTTCCTGTTCCTATAAAATCCTATAAAAAATTAGCGACCAATATTGTAGAATATTTTGAAACATTGAAAATGGATATGACAAAAGAATTATGTAAAAATATTTTGAGACGAATTATCTTAGCTGCGTTCGGTTATGAAACAATGCAAAATATAGATTTGGTTTATCCAAAAAATAAACCAAAATCTAAAAAAGATGTTGAAACAATGTGTGAACAATGGTTAGAAGAATATGTTCGTGCAAACAATAACAGTAATAAAAACCAAGGTTTTTCAAATACAGAAACAATAACAATAGAAGAAATGTTTGAAAAAATGAATAATGCGGGTGAAGACGGTGAAGAAAGTTTTGATTTTTATAATAAAAAACATATTAAACAGTACAATGATAAGAAAGCAACCATTATTGATATTTTATGTGATAAAAATTTTGAAAGAGAGGGGAAATTATTTGAATTAAATAATTCATTGAATCTTTGTTTTCCAAAATTAGAAGGTGATAAAGTAACATTTATTGGATCTACATTTATGAATTATGGAGATCAAGAGCCATATAAAAATCACTGTATTGTTTTGAATAGTTGTAGTGATATGCCAATTCAAAATAGTATTATTGAATCTTATCAAACAGAACGCGAAGTATTATTAGCTTGGCAACAATTAGTACAAAAAGAAAATCCTGATATTGTTATTGGGTATAATATATTTGGATTTGATTATGAATTCATGTTTAGACGTGCAGAAGAAACAGAATGCGTAAATGAATTTTTGAAATTATCACGAAATAATGATGAAGTTTGTGGAACAAGAGATAAGGATACAAATAAATTAAAAATAGAAGAAAGTATGATACAAATTGCTAGTGGTCAACATGATTTAAAATTTATTAAAATGAATGGGCGTTTACAAGTAGATTTATATAATTTCTTTAGACGTGAAGAAAATTTAACATCTTATAAACTGGATTATGTTGCAGGTCATTTCATAGGAGATTATATTAAAAGTTTTGAGCACTTTTCATTCAAAACAGAAATTAAAACCACTAACTTGACTGGACTTTTAGAGGGTAGTTATATTCATCTAGAGGAAATCGGTCATTCTGTAGATTATTATGATGACGGTGCAAAATTTAAAGTGGTGTCTATTAATAAAGAAGAATCAAAATTCAAAATAGATGGAATTGTAAACCCAGATATGAAAAAAAAAGTCCGTTGGTGTTTGGCAAAAGATGATGTTACTCCTAAAGATATTTTTAGAATGACCAATGGAACCGCTGATGATAGGTCTGTTATTGCGAAATATTGTATTCAAGATTGTAACTTGGTTCATTATTTATTCAATAAAGTAGATGTACTTACTGGATTTATAGAAATGGCGAAAATTTGTAGTGTGCCTATCAACTTTTTAGTAATGAGAGGTCAAGGCATTAAATTAACTAGTTATGTTGCTAAAAAATGTCGTGAGAAACGCACTTTAATACCTGTTATAGAAAAGGGTGATTTGGATGAAGGCTATGAAGGTGCGATTGTACTTGATCCAAAATGTGATTTGTATTTGGACAATCCAGTTGCATGTGTGGATTATGCTTCATTGTACCCAAGTTCTATGATTAGTGAAAATTTATCACATGACAGTAAAGTATGGACAAAAGAGTATGATTTGGATGGTGATTTGATTGAAAATGGTGAATGGGGTGAAAAAGATGAAGATGGAAATTTTATTTATGATAATTTACCTGGTTATGAATATGTTAACATTACCTATGACACATTTAAATATGTACGTAAATCACCAAAAGCCGCAGCAGAAAAAATAAAATCAGGAACAAAAATATGTAGATTTGCTCAATTTCCAGAAGGTAAAGCCATTATGCCGTCAATATTAGAAGAACTTTTAATGGCTAGAAAATCAACGCGTAAATTGATTCCGCAACAAAGCGACGAGTTTATGAAGAATGTTTTAGACAAAAGACAATTAGGATACAAAGTTACAGCAAATTCTTTGTATGGTCAATGTGGGGCAAAAACTAGTACTTTTTATGAAAAAGACATTGCTGCGTGCACTACAGCTACTGGTAGGCTGCTTTTGACTTATGCAAAGAAGATCATAGAAGAATGTTATGGAGATGCAATTTGCAATACAAAAGATCATGGGCCTGTACTTACAAAAGCAGAATATATATATGGTGATAGTGTTGCTAACTATACGCCAGTTATAATTAAAAAAGGTGATAAAATTGCTATTATATCAATTGAGCAAATAGCTGAAAAATACGGTAATAATTTATGGGTTTTATGTCGTGAAGAAGGCAAACAAGAAAAAGAATTTTGTGATTTTATTGGTGTAGAAACGTGGACAGAAAAGGGTTGGACAAAATTACATAGAGTGATTCGTCATACTTTGGCTCCTCATAAAAAAATGATGCGTGTAGTAACTCCTTCGGCCATAGTGGATGTTACAGATGACCATTCTTTATTATTGAAGAGTTGTAAAGAAATATCACCAAATGATGTCAAAATCGGCGATGAACTACTACATCATTGCTTACCTAAAATAAATAATAAAATAGAAAATGATTTTATTATCAATATATTTGATATTTCTATTCCAGAAAAACAAATTGAAATGGCAAGATTTATAGCTTATTATCAATCGTTTGATGTTTATACAAATATAATTAAAATAAATAACGAATCTTCATGTCAATTATATAAAGTAGAATTAATTAATAAATATTTAATTCACGAGAATAATATACTAGAAAATAATAACAAAATTTGTGAATTACAAGAAATTAAATACCAAGGCTATGTTTATGATTTAACAACAGAAAATCACCATTTTGCTGCTGGTATTGGAAACATGGTTGTTCACAACACTGACTCAGTGTTCTTTACATTTAATTTGCAAACACCTGAAGGAAAACCAATCCGTGGTAAAGAAGCATTAGAAATTACAATTGAATTAGCACAAGAAGCTGGTCATTTGGCTTCTAGTTTGTTAAAAGGTCCTCACGATTTAGAATATGAAAAGACTTTCATGCCGTTTTGTTTATTATCAAAGAAACGATATGTTGGTATGCTTTATGAAACTGATCCAAATAAATGTAAACGCAAAGAAATGGGAATAGTACTGAAACGTCGTGATAATGCACCCATTGTAAAAGATATTTATGGTGGCATCATAGATATTTTAATGAAAGAACAAAATATTAGTAGAGCAATAGAATTTTTACAAAATTCACTACAAAATATAGTAGATGAAAACTATCCAATGGATAAATTAATTATTACAAAATCTTTACGTTCAGGTTATAAAAATCCGCAAACCATAGCGCATAAAGTATTAGCGGATAGGATAACAACAAGAGATCCAGGAAATAAACCAGGCCCAGGCGATAGGATTCCCTTTGTTTATATCAACACAACAAATAAGAAAGCTTTGCAAGGAGATAAAATTGAAACACCTAATTATATCAAAGAACAAGGTTTAAAAATTGATTATTCGTTTTATATAACAAATCAAATTATGAAACCAGTACAACAAGTTTTCGCTCTTGTTCTTGAAAAAATTTGGGAATTACAAAAAAAGAAATTAACAAAATTAACATTGTATAAAAAAGAAGTTGAATCAATTAGAAAAAAATATAATGATGATCATGATAAATGTGAATCAAAAATAGAGGATTTGCGTAATAAGGAAATAAAAGCGTTATTGTTTGATAAATATTTAAGAGAAACTAATAATGAAAAACAAGGTGTGAAAAGTATTACAAGTTTCTTTGCATTAAAGGTTTAAAAAAAATAGCAGAATTATAACTAACTATAATTTAATTGTAGTTATAAATTTAATAACTCAAAAAATGACAATTCCTAACGTAATCACACAATTCGGGTTGATGAATTGCAAATTCATTAAAGCCACGGGCTTCTTCCCAATTTTCTATAAAACCTTCTTTTTCTAATCTACATAAAATTGATCGAATTGTTCTTTCGTGTGTTTTTGATATTTCTTGAATACTTAATTCTAATAACTCATATTCTCTCTGCAATCTAATAAGTTCATTAATATTCCATTTATTATAATGTCTTTTCGTAAAGATTGTCATATTATCAATTATTTTTTTATACTATTATCACTAGTGTTTCTTTAAATTGTTTTTATATAAAATTTATCTTCTAGATTCTCTCCTCCTAGTTGGCGGGAATAATGAATTAAATAATGTTGATGTGTTATTATATGTATATTCTATATTATTATTTGATATGTCGCTTATAATTTCAAAAAACAATGCTTCTATTGAAGTGTTATCATTTCTATTACGCGTTTCTCTCGTTTCTTGAGTTTGTCTTGTATTAATATTATTTGAATTACTAGAAGTACCATGGATACCTCCTTGTTCATATTCTAATATTGCTTCATTGTCATCATGATTATCATGATTATTATCATCATTGTCATCATCATTATTATCATTATTATCATTATTATTATTATCATTATTATTATTATCATTATTATTATCATTATTATTTGGGTCATAATTTCTAATATCATATCTACAAACAGGACATTTACAATTACTATTAAACCAAGACATTAAATTGTTTGTATTAAAAATATGTCTACAGTGTCTAATCATTGTAACGTTGGATATATCTGTAAATGGCTCCAATGAAATTGGACAACTGTTATTAATAGGGTCTAGAATATCACCATAAATAATATTTCTTGTGGCATTTTCTATTTGACTTTGTGTTGGTATAATATTGACTGGTTCTAAAAATGAATTGAAAATTCTGGAAAGATTATTACCTAGATTCCTATTTATATTCGCGTTCGTATTCGTGTTTGTACTCGTGTTTATATTTGGAAGTGTAAATAATTGTAAATCATCTATGTAATACGGAATATTATCAATATAGACTCGTCTTTGCGTAGTGTTAGTATTTTCAGTTCCAGAAGTATAATTATTTCTATGTCTATTGTGCCTATGACTGCGATTATCGTGATACTGTCTATTGTGATTTAATGGAATATTTTGTCTTCTTCTATTGTTCAATATATCAATTAACTGAAATGTAATTTCACTATTTTGATCCATCAAATGATGAATGATTCTTAAATTATCATTGTACATTGTATTCAAAATATTAATAAATAATAAATCAGTGTTATTCATATCATTAAATAAATTACTATTTGTGTTTATGTTTGTATTATTGTGATTATTAGACATATACTTTAATAATATATAAAATAATAATATTTTAAATAAGTTTAAATATATCATAATAATTATTATTTAATAAAACACGAATGAATAATAGTAATAATAATAATAATTATGAAAAATATAAAAATAAGGGATTAAGTGGGTTGGCGAATGTAGGAAATACGTGTTTTATCAATTCATGTGTTCAAATTATTTCTCATACATATGAATTAAATGAAATATTAGATAAGGAAATAATAATAAAGAAAATTAAAAATATTTATGATTCTGCTCTATTAATAGAATGGAATAACTTAAGAAAAATGTTATGGGAAAATAATTGCGTAATTGCACCTAATAAATTTATTAAAACAATTCAAAAAATTGCAGAAAAAAAACAAATAGATATTTTTACAGGATATTCCCAGAACGATGTAGCAGAATTTCTATTATTTTTAATTGATTGTTTTCACAATTCTTTGTCTAGAGAGATTAAGATGAATATTTCAGGTAATCCTGAAAATGAAACAGATCAACTAGCTATCAAATGTTTCAATATGATAAAAAATATGTACACAAAAGAATATTCTGAAATCTGGAATATTTTCTATGCTGTTCATGTTTCTGAAATAATTTCACTTGAAACTGGCGAAAAAATACAACAAACACCTGAGCCATATTTTATGATTGATTTACCAATTCCGCAAAATAATAAAAACCCTACACTAATAGATTGTTTAAATTTATATATTGAAGGGGAAGAACTGACTGGTGAAAATGCATGGTTTAACGATGTAACAAAAGAAAAAATAAATATTAAAAAGAAAATTTGTTTTTGGTCATTTCCAAATATTTTAGTAATTGATTTCAAAAGATTCAATTCAAGAAATCAAAAAAATCAAATATTAATAGATTTTCCACTAGATAATCTAGATTTATCAAATTATGTAATAGGTTATAAAAAAACCTCTTATGTTTATGAGTTGTATGGTATTTGTAATCATTCTGGTTCAGCGTTTGGAGGTCATTATACTAGCTATGTAAAAAATGCAAATGGTAAATGGTATCAATTCAATGATACCAATGTAATAGAAGTTTCATCAACAGAATCAATCATTTCGCCAAAAGCATATGTTCTTTTTTATAGAAAAAAATAAATACAACTATTTTTAATACTATGTACTATATATTATTATTAATATATATTATATATGGAAGTAAATACAACAACAACAGCAGATCCATTAAATATGTATAATTATGTTAATAACTTTGTTTTGAATCCAGTTGTTTTTATTATTATCATTTTGATAATCATAGGTTATTTAGTTATATTTTCATCTTTAGGAAATAATAATGAACAAATAATTTCGGAACCCATTAATAACGGTTATTTCTATTATGGTCAAAGTTTTTTAGGTATTTTAGTAATTATTATATTAATTATTCTAATCTTAATTAATGGATTTCAATATTTTTTTAATATTGATGCTACAGCTTATTTGAAAAATTTATTTACAAATAAACCAGAAATTGATATTATAGTTAATCAAAAATCAAAAAAAACAGGTGATCAGGAGCACGACGATGATAATGAACATGATAAAAAAACACAAATAGGTACATCTATTCCTGAAATCATTTTTAAAAGACAAGTTTTTAATATACCAGGTAATAACTACAGTTATAATGATGCAAAAGCAATTTGTAATGCGTATGGTGCAGAATTAGCAAATTATCAACAGGTTGAATCAGCTTATAAAAATGGCGCTGAATGGTGTAATTATGGTTGGTCAGATGGACAAATGGCTTTATTTCCAACGCAACAACAAACTTTTCAAAATTTACAAAATATTAAGGGTCATGAACATGACTGCGGGCGTCCTGGTATAAACGGTGGTTATATCGCAAATCCAGAAATTAAATTCGGTGTTAATTGTTATGGAAACAAACCAAAAATAACACATGATGAAGAGGAGTTGATGAAAACTTCGTCACCCTATCCAAAGACCATGCAGGAAATTGAATTTCAGAGAAAAGTAGATCATTGGAAAAATAAAATAAGCGAAATACTAATATCTCCTTTTAATTATAATTTGTGGGGTGAAGTATAATAATATCAAATTACTTATTATCAATAAATAGAATAGTAATTTGTATAATTTGATCTAATAAAAATATCATATTGAAAAATATAAAAATATAGATTGAATATCGTATAAATAAGCAAAGAGTAGAACTAATATTTGTAATTACAATATCATGATTTCTAATTACAATATCATGATTGTTAACTAGTTTATCATTTGTTTCATTTTTACTCATTTTGCATAAACAAATTGGGCACCTTTTATTTTGTATATACCAAATATCTAAACAATAATGATGAATCCATCCATTGCATAAACAATCTTTGCTGTAAAACATATTTTGAATTTTAATGCAAATGAAGTCATTTTTATCATTTATTTCCAAACATATTAAACATTCGTGATCTTCGCTATATTTAGTATTTTCAGTATTTTCAGTATTTTCATTGTCTTCAATATCTTGAACAGTGTCAATTATAGAACATTCATCTAAAGGCTCTACCTTATCAAAATAATGATTACATGTTGGAAAATACATCATTGTATTTGATTTTTATATAATTTGTATAAATTAAATAAAAAATATATACAAATTTACTGCGATTCGTTTTATCACAAAAACGCGATTGTATTTTTCATTTCCTAGTTTTAATTGATTTTTTTGTAACATTTTTTTTTGTTTTAATAGCGTGTTTAAAATTCTTTTTTGAAGTTTTCTTACTAGAACTATGTTGTTTTATTTCAGTTGTATCAACTTTTACTAAATTTAATAATTTATCATGTAGATCTTGTTCCATGATATCATCATTGTCATTATTTTTATTACTACTATTATAAACGACATTAGTTCCACCTTCATAAACGATACCGTTTTTATAATTGTAAGAAAGACTCCAATTTGGTATTACTAGATTATTAAATAGGTCTGATACTTTCTCTCCTCCTATTTGCAATTGATTTGTATTTATATTATTATTATTCAATGTCATAATTGGTGATAGACCATTCTTTAGCATGATAGAATTAACACTAAAACCACCACTATGAATTTCACCATCATTGTTATAAATCAATTCATCAGGTCCAATATAGCTATTATTGTTCATTTATTATAATAAAATAATCTAATATTAATTAATTATTATAATATCGCTTTATTTCGGGAAGAATTTTTTGTTCTCTATTATTTTTAATATAATTTACGATAGTATTTACTTGTTCCGTATTTTTAATAATTTCTCCTAAAGTTTTTTCAATATACTTAAAAGTTAATGGAGCCGTAATTTTTGTATTTACAAATTTTAATCTACTATCAGTAGTTTTAATTACAGAATTCATTAAATTATTATTTAAAGCATGTTGAGATAGTTTTTGTTCAACATTTTCTCTCTTACTGCGCAGTTCTTTAATCTTTTCATTATAACTTTTTATTTGATTATCTAATAATAACCATTGCTGTATTGTTTGTTCAAAATTCATTTTTAAAATAATAATATAAATTAATTACTATGAAAAATATACAAAAACAAAATATTTTCAATTTAGTTTCAAATACTAAAACATCTATTAGTAATAATAAAAAATTTATACATACAAATGATTTAAACAATATAAATATTATATGTAAAAATGTTGGTTTATTTGCAAATGCGAGAGATGAAAAACATATCAGAGAATGGGCAGCACATCATTTATTAATTGGATTTGATAAAATTATTATTTTTGATCATAAATCAAAAACTCCTTTAAAAAAAGTTTTTGAGAATTTTGATAAACGTGTTAAAATAATGAATGTCTCATATTTAGATAATGCAGTTAAAACTACGCTTATGGATAAAGCAAGTGTTATTGCTAATTATCTAAAAATGGATTGGATGATTTATTTAGATGCTGATGAATTCATTATATTAAACAAATACAAAGATATCAAACATTTTTTGTCGGTTTATAATCATGCTGACTCTTTAGGTGTTAACTGGTTATTCTTCGGTTCAAATTATCTCAAGAATGATCCAGATGATTTAATAATAGAAAATTATACTCGTTCAGATTTATTTTTAAATGACCATTTAAAAACTTTTGTACGTCCATCAAAAATAATAAGACCAGGAAACCCCCATTTTTATTATATTAAAGATCCTAATAGATATTTTGGAATCAATAATATGAATCTAAAAAATACATATCATAGTAATGATTATCATATTGAATTTTATAAAGCGCCTATCTATATAGCTCATTATTTTAACCAATCAGAGGAAACTTTTACCAAAAGAAAAATCACTTTACCAAGGGATGATAATGGAGAGCATAGACAAATGAATATTACAGAAATACACAATCAATTTAATTCAACTGAAAATAATTATCCAAAAAATAAGTATGCTGTTGTGATTAAAGAATTTCTAAAAAAATATGGGTATGATTATTAATTTTTATTACATTATGATGTGTTATTGTTATGATAATATTACAAATCTTATTTTTGTAATATTATTTATTTGAATTGGTATTTATTTGTATTGGTATTTATTTGTATCTACGACGACTCTTTGAACTTTGTGTTCTATTTCTTCTAAAACTTTGTTGCATGCCTAAAAGTCCAAAAGGAACAATTGCTTGGTTTATAACTTGTCCTAAAAACCCTCCTCGTCTCTTTTTTGTATGACGACCACCTCTTTTTCGTCTATGTCTGGAACCAGCGCTTTGTATTAAAGATAAACTACTTGCGTTTGGTGTACCAATCATATTAGCATTTTGACCTTGAGCGCCAATACTTGTATTTCCAGGGACGGAAGCATAGGCTCCACTTTGTGAAAATACCCTGTCATATTGACTATTTTCGGTTCCATTTACATAACTGCTATATGAACTTGCAGAACTATATGGAGAAGGACCATTTCCTCCCATCATTTTATGTCTACGTCTACGTCCACCTTGTAATGGTGCACTGTAAGGTAAATTAGGGTTACCTGGCTGTGTTTCACTAACATATGGAGCTTGACCTCCTCTTTTATATCTTCTGTGAGCAGTTTTTCGTGGCATTTTTATATATTAACGAATGAAAATAAATTATTCAATTACTATATTTACCTTTTAAAAAAAGGTAAAACCAAAAAGTATGATATTATTTACCTTTTTAAAAAGGTAAAACCAAAATATGAAAGTTTTGGCTCCACCTTTTCTAAAGGTGGATCTAAAGGTGGATCTAAAGGTGGATTTAGTTCCTAAACATGTTTTTATTTCGTAAAATATAAATTAATATTAACAATATTGCTAAAATCATAACAAAAATCATGAATACCAATGTGACAGTAATATAAATATACGGATTTATTTCATATAAAATAAAATCTATAACTGGTTTCAACATTAATTTAAATTCATTCTTAACATCATCTCTTTTTAAAATATCTAAACATTGCTGAACAATTGTTTCTTTCATTAAGAAATTTAATAAGTTCTATATTAATTATTAATAAATTTTAAATAAATATTTTGCGTGTTATTAATATTAAAAAAATATAACAATGAAATAATAATGGATAATATTATTGACCCAAATAACAATTTTGATTTTTCTAAGTTATCTTTAGCGCATCCTGTAGGTATTCAAGGTGGTGCATATTTTACTAAAATATTATATAATAATAAACCATTATATATCCAAACAACTAAAAGTTTAACTAGACAAGGTTTTATAAAATCTGGTAAAAAATATTATTGCGATCTAATGTTTGATAACAATTCTGAAACTCTTATCCATTGGTTTGAAAATTTAGAAGAAACTTGTCAAAAATTAATTTTTGATAAAAGTGAAGCATGGTTTCAAAATTCATTAGACAAAAATGATGTTGAGACTGCTTTTAGTTCAGTTATACGTATTTATAAATCAGGTAAATATTATTTAGTAAGAACCAATATTAAAATTGGAACAAATAACGAACCTTCTATTAAAATTTACAATGAAAATGAAGTTCCACTTTCTATAGATGATGTAAAAGAAGACACTAATATTATTTCTATTCTAGAAATTCAAGGTATAAAATTTACGTCAAGAAATTTTCAAATTGACATTGAATTACGTCAGGCAATGGTTCTAGATAATGAACCATTATTTGATAATTGTTTGATTAAAACATCTAATTCAAATAAATCAACTTCAAAAAATACAAATATAAAACAGACTGATTCTTTAATCAAAGATAGTAATGAATATTTAGAAAAAACCCATTTATTAAATGAACCAAAAAGCGACATTATTAGCGATAATAAAACTAGTAATATTGATTTAGGTTTAGAATTAGAAATGGATTTAGGAAAAGAGATAGATACGAATAATGCTGATTTAGAAGAAAATGAAAATAATTATGCAACTGAAAATGTAACTGAAAATGAAAATGATAACGCAGATGAGATTAAATTTGACATTCAAGAATTATCTACAAAAGAACTAGAAGACAAAACAGAATTGAGAGAGATAGATTTGGACATTATCTCTTTAGAAAATGATTTAGGAAATATTGATAAACCAATTACATTAAAAAAACCAAATGAGGTTTATTATGAACTTTATAAACAAGCAAAAGAAAAAGCAAAAATAGCTAAAAAAAATGCTATTATCGCATATTTAGAAGCAAAAAACATTAAAAACACATATTTAATTGATAATTTAGACGAAAGTGAAAGTGATATAGATGCTGAAATAGATGAAGTATCTGAAAGTGAACTAGAAGGATTATAGTTTTATACTTTTGAAGAATTTAAACTTACGTCTTTAGGAGCGGATCTAATTCTTAAAGTATTCTGCATTTACAGATTTATAACTGCCAATAGAATGTGATTATAAATCTTCAAGGGTCTAAAATTTAGGAGGATAATAATAGTTTTTGTTTTAAATTAATGTTTAGAATTAAATTAATATGTGTATTCTAAAAATTATTTTATCATTAATTTTATATAATGAGCATATCTTTAAAAAAGCTATGGAACGATTATGGTATTGGTGCAATCCTAGTTCTATTAATTCTTGCATATGTAGTTAGTTTATTCGCTAATTATTTGTCATCCAAAGGAATGTATGGTTATGAATCAAATGCTACTATGCCACAACAATACAAAAACACTCAGCCCCAAAATTACAACGGAAATGGCGGAAACGTTGTACCTTCTGAACCTTTAGGTCAAAATGAAGTATTCTCTTCTGCAAATGGTGTACAAACAAGCATGCCTGGTATGCCTTCATCTTGCTCACAACCAAACATTCAAAACCCTGCAGAACTTCTTCCAAAGGATACCAACAGTCAATGGGCTCAATTAAATCCATCTGGCAAAGGTGAATTAGCAAATGTCAATTTACTAAAAGCCGGTTACCATATTGGTATTGATACCGTTGGCCAAACTTTAAGAAATGCTAATCTTCAAATCCGTTCAGAACCACCTAATCCTCAACTTTACGTTGGACCATGGAATCAAAGTACTATTGAACCCGATTTCATGAGACCACCTCTTGAATTAGGGTCCGGACCACAATAAATTAATCGCATTTTTATACTCTAACCGATAAACAATACACAAAAATACAAAAACTATTTTTATGTATTTATTAAAACATATTAAACACTTATAGTGTTATCATATAAGATAATAAATGTTATATTTATTTAGACTATTCTCTTTGTCAATGATGTTTTTATTTGCTAATTCACTAGTAACTAAAACTAAATTTTGTGTTAATTGTAAACATTTTATACCACACGAACATAATAATGAATTTGGTAAATGCGCTTTTTTTGTATATGAAAATTCTAAATTTTTAGTTGATGGAATAGTTCGTGATAATGAATACTATACTTGTTCTACTGCAAGAAGTTGCAATAATTTATGTGGTAAAGAAGGCGCAAAATATAGAAAAAAATACACGAAACGAGTTGTGAAAGAAGCATTACAAAAAAAAAATAAAAAAATTGATTAAATTATATTATTTATATTGAAATACAATTTAATTGGAGTATATTTCAATAACAATGGGAAGTTTTATTTCAGCACATAATATGTTTAGTGGTAATAATGAATCAAATAAACATAGAACATGTTATTGTTGTTCAAAAAAAATTGATGACAAAACTTTTATTATTTGCGTGAGGTGTAAAATAGCATTACATAATAATTGTGAGGCGTCTTATGGACATAAATATTACACAGTATGCCCTCGTTGTGATAGAGGTGGAAGTTTAGGCACGATGTATGCAAATACATAATTTAAACACCCTAAAAAGGTAATAATAAACAAATTATAAAAATAATCAAGGAAACCGTCGTCTCTTTTACAGAAGTCAATATTTGTTTTTCAGTGAATACATTGTTATTTTGTAGTAATGCAAATAAATTTTTAAAAAAATGTATGTTTGCTAGTATAAAACCAATAAATAATTTGTAATAGTGACTCCTGTAGAATATAATACTATAATACAATAAATTTCCAGTAAAAAGAATCATTAAAAGATTGTATGTTTTTTTTATCCCAAAATAATTAGGGATTGTAACTATATTATTTTCTCTATCACCATGCATGTCTTTAACATCAAGTAATAATTCAATATAGATTGAAGATAAAAACAAAAATCTAGATAAAATGTCAATTAAATTAACATGCGAACTATAATACGGAGTATAATTATATAAAGATATACTTTTTGAGGTTAATACTAGCGTTGAAGATACAACGGAAGCACAAGTAATATTTTTTATAAATAAAATTTTTTTCAAATAAGGTGTATATAGGAATAACATTAAATTAATAGCATAAATAAATTTATAAAAATGTTTCTCATTAAAAAAACATGTGCTTAGTAAACCAATGACAATATTTGTAGAAATATATAAACATTGTGCTTCTTTAATAGTTATTTCTTTATTTACCAAGGGTCTATTATTGTTATTAATTAAATCTATTTTAAGGTCAAATAGATCATTAATAACCATTGAATTCATCATAGTCAGTTGAGTTATTAAAGAAAACGCCCAAAATTGTTTATTTAAAAATAATTTATAATTTGGAATAGTTAACCAACCAGCCAAAATATTTAATAAAAATGTTGGTAATATATTGCTAGTTCGTAATAATTTACTATAAGATTTTATTTTATTTTGTTTAATTATTTTAGAATTATTATCATTTAATAAAGTTTTAATTTTATTATTGCCTTTAATTTCTATTGATTTCAAGACATAACATTTACTATTCTTTATCTTACAAATAAAAAATATAAATATTAATGTAGCACATTTAAACCAACATTTCATTTTATCATTATCTATAATAAAAACAATTTAATTTTAAATAATTATTTTTATT
>Ga0114973_10000230_pt1 | contig 40732 bp, 55 predicted proteins | sample M_140807_MF_Meta_FD_87025 | JGI IMG/M metagenome (GOLD analysis project Ga0114973, IMG submission 87025) | Freshwater microbial communities from Lake Montjoie, Canada to study carbon cycling - M_140807_MF_MetaG | ecosystem: Environmental > Aquatic > Freshwater > Lake | place: Lake Montjoie... | reverse complement strand
GTTGAGCAGGGCGCTTGTCGGCTACTGAACGAATCAGTGGCTGTGAACGAAGCGCAAACTCTACATAGCGGTCATACGCTGTTTTGATTAAGCCAGCGAGTGCTGACGAATCTGTGTATGCCATGTGGGTTCACCTCCTGGTGATTGGTAGTTTGAGTTAAAGAACTGAAACACCGAGTAATGCACTGAGTTCTGAGGCGTTCTTAGCGTTAAGAATCTTAGCCATTGAATCTTCATCAACTCCTGGTGGAGTTCCTGTTGAAACAACTTCATTGATTCTTCGCTGTGCCTGTAGTGCAGGGTTCTGAGCCTGGCTCTCGCCTTGTGTAGACTCTTGTTTAACACCAAATACATCGCTGTATTCATTTAGCCATGTTGAAACGGCTTCCTCAGTAATTTCAATATCCTGAGGTATAAATGCTGCGACCTTTGGGTTGATACCCTTTGCTGTCAGTACATCCTTTACGGTGCGCTGACGAGTTTGATTCTTTAGTGTAGTTGCCTCTACTTCAAGTTCTTTCATACGCTTTTCAAGCGTACGGTTTACCTTGCGTAGTTGCTTAACGACATCCTGAGGTTGGTCCTCATCTAAGAAGTCATCATCTTCGTCATAATTGGTAGCCATCTACCTATCTCCCTTGTTAGTTGTATTCGCAATCCACAAACACGATTCGGGGAAACCATGTTGGCTATTGCTACCAGACTATTACGCCCCCCTGGGCTGGTCTATCAGGGTGGGGATTCTTTTATATGTTGCCTTCGCTGCCTGTCTTAAGCGATGCGCTTCCGAGTCCACTGCTACCGCTAAAGCGTGCAGTTTCACGGGATGCTCTGCGTTGAGATGCAAGTATTGCCTGTTGATTAGATTCAACTGTTGCTTGTAGTGCTTCTCTGTCTGAGTAAGTTCCTTGTTCAAGATAAGCAAGTCTGCGTTGTGTATCTGCAAGTGTACCAGATTTACCAATGGCAGTAGTCAAGTCAGTCAAGTTCATATTCTTGTAAACATCTTGTTCTGCAAGTTGTCCTGCTTCTGTACCTGAAAATGCATTAAAGCCCGCTACCTTTGCAATACCAGCAATCTCTGCTGCTCGTGCTTGCTTAAGAAGCAATGGTCCAGCCAAATCTCCATTAAGGAAGTTAGCAGTAATATCGCCTTCGCCAATATTATAGAACTCTTTAAGGGCTGTACGAATCTCTGGATTAGTAGACTTAGCCAAATCTTGTGCAGCCTGTGCTCTATCTTGTACTTCTTTAGGTGATACCTCATTGCCAATGATTGAACCAAGCATGGTGCGGTTGTCATAGAAACCAACTGGTAAGTCAAAAAACTTTAATGTTTGAACTATTTGATTTTCAAGTTTAATGTAAGTATCTTCTGTAATAATACGATTCTTACTACGCAATTTATCCATACCAGGAAAGCGTGTTTTGTATACTGGTTGGTCATAAATATCAATAAGGGTTTGTGCCTCAGACACATCGTTCATAATGCTATCGCTAATAAATTTAGCAAAGCCAGGGTCATCAATGCCTTGAGCCTTAAAAAGAGTGACTAACTTGTCAGAAGCCTTAACCTTGTTGGCATAGATATTATCTGCTGCAACCTTGGCTGCTGTTGCCTCGCCTGCCTTAAACGCCTTATCAATGTCAGCCTGAGTAAAACCACCAGAAAAGGCTGTAGCGCCCCCTGGCATGCCGCCAGTGGCTCCTCCGCCGTCTACCTGAGTAGGTGATGGATTGTTTTCGCCTTTGCCACCAACGGCTGGTCCTTGGTTTGTGTTAGCACCTTCGCCTGGTGGAACAACAGGTGGAACTACGGGTGGAACAACAGGTGGAACCACAGGTGGGACTACTGGAGGAACTACGGGTGGAACTACTGGAGTTGGTGTTACTGGCTTTTCAACTTTAGCAGTTGCGTTAACACCAGCGGTAGGAGCAATGTTAATTTTGGTGTTAGACCAAATCATATTTCCATTGTCATACTTAGGATTGCTCATAAGTACAGGGTTAAGCGCTCTAATTTCTTTTAGCGTTAAACCATTATCTTTTGCAATTTGGCTAAGGGTATCGCCTGGTTCTACACGAACAGCAGTTGTGGGAGATTTACTATCTGGGACTGCCATTATGCGACCCTCCCAAATTTAGTTAACATTGCTTTGCCATAACCCATATAAAGTGCATCAGCATTTTTTGTATACTGCCAACGCTCATCAGCCATAATCATTTTATCTGCTTCCCATAGTGGGCGAGCAATAATTTTGCTTGGGTCTTTAGGGTCAACAGATTGAAAAATCTTTCCATCTTTAAATAATGGGTCATCCCATTTAATAGTGTCAGGGTCAACCTCTAATTTATCTGCAATCTTTTGACGATAGTTAGATGTTAAATCCCATAGGCTTACACCAGCGTTAATTTGGTCAGCAAAGACACCATACTTAGTAGCAGTGTTCTTGCGAATCTCTGCTTTAATATCATCAACGGATGAGCGAACACGCACACCGTTTTTATCTGTAAGACCTAACAAACGCTGTGTATAGTTTGTTACATCTCCAGCAGATACAACACTACCCATGGTATTTGCATAATCAACAATGTCACTTGTTTGGGCTGAATATAATCCACCTTTAATTTTCTTAACTATTTCAGGGTTGCTTGTAATAACACCTTCAAGTTGTGATGGTGTCCAGTTGTGTAGGTATGCGTTCTCGCCTAAGGCTGAAAGATAACTAGATATTGCTGGGTCAGATGCATCTAAACCAAGTTCTGTAGCAGTCTTTGAAACTATCTGACGGTATTCATTAACACCTTCACGGTAGTTATTCTCGCCACCTTTAATGCGGTCAATAAGTTTTTGAGCCACTGTTGGTCCGTTTAAACGGTACCACTCAGTGTCGTTAATCATTGTGGCAATAGTTGCCGCATCATATTTAAATGAACCGTCAGCATTGCGAACTTTTTGATATACAGCATTAAGTTCAGGAATAGTTGAAAGTGCAGTAATAATCCATGTTGCCATTGGTGGGGCAGCAGTGGTTGCGCTAGTAGTTGAAGTCGTTGATGAGGTGTCAGCCATTATGCTTTAAGTCCTAACGCTTGAGTTAAACCTTGACCAAACACATTTGCTGTTTGGAACTCTGCATACCTTGGGTCTTTCTTTGCGTAAGCCTCAACATCAGCAAGCACATCTGCTGTGCCATAGCCTGGTGTTGTTTTAACTTTTGTAGTATTACCAGTGGTAGTACGCACTGATTTAGTAGGGCGCTTAGCCTCGTTCTTGCGAACAATAGAAAGAATATCTTTATACATTGCATCATCAATATTGGATAAACCAAGTGATTGAGCAAGTTGTCTTTTGGCAGTAGATTTAATATCAACATCAGCCATTTGACTTACATCAATGGTTGTAGTTGTTTGACTTCCGCTACCGCTTAATCCTTTTTGAATATTAAGTAAATCCCATGGGCTAACATTATGACCAGCACGGCTATACTCTAATGACATCTTGCCATAGGCTTCCCACGCTGATTTAATTTTATCTAGTCCATCTGTAGGTGCAAGTACGCCAGCATCAACAAACTTTTGTTTTGTAGAAGCAAGTCCTTTTTCATCTACTGGAAGCAATTTATTCCAGTCTGGAAGTGATACTAATTCTTTTTTGGTTGTTGGATAAATAATACCTTTAGGACCAGTTTTAGTACCACTGGTTTCCTTACCAGTAAAGATTCCAACATTACCAATGCCAACATAACCAGTGGCAGACTGACCAAACTTAGCCATAAATGCTGGAAGGTTATTAGCACTAAGGTTTAACTGTTGTCCACCTGGACCAGCAATAAGTGAATTAACATCAAGTCCTGCAGAGTTAGCAGCAGCAACGGCGTTAGCCATATCAAGTTCTGCTTGAGTCATACCAGTGGTATCGGTAGTATCTTTGTTTCCGCCAATAGCATTTGATATTGAACCTGCAGCCTTACTACCAGCATAAAGACCAACAGCACCAATAGCAGCCTTTTTCTTAAGACTCATTTTGGCAGCCTTTACAGCACCTTCTTCTACAGCCTTCTTAGCAAAAATAGACTGTCCAAATTTCAATAGCGCTTTAGCAATTTGACCGCCAGCCATGCCACTTTCAAGAACTTTAAAATCTTTAACTGCAGCAACAATTTCGGTTTCTGACTTATCAGGATGCATCTGCTTTAAGAAGTTATATTTTTCTTTATCTGTCATAGTCCTATCCCAAAGTCACAGGGTCGTTTTGTAAGAATCGTTGGTAGAAAGCATCAAACTCTCCGCCTGATTCTTGTCGCAGGGTTGCAACTGTATTTGTCCAAAGCCTATTTAAATCTTCATTATCTTTAGCCTCAAGGGATGCTGCTCCACCGCCCGCTTTTCTACTTGCTAACTCACGAGCAATTTGTGTACGAGTATTGTAATAGATTGCTATTTGGTTAACAACAGGGCGAGATGCATTATCTTTTACCCACTCAGGGTCAGAAAGGATTGTCTTAATTGTTTGCATACGGTAAATCCATTTACCTTTATCTACACTGTAGAAATCAGCAGCCCAGTCTTTGTTTGCCTGTGCTAATTGCTGAGTATACATTTGCTTCATAAGGTTTAATTCTTCGGCACCAGACTCTGAATAAGACTGGAATCCTTGACCATAGAGTTGTGAGTCAAGATAATCCATACCCTTACGGTAATCAATCCATCCTGACTTCTTGTTTGCATCTTGCTTGAGAAGCGCTGGGTCACGCTGACCACGGAAGTTAGTAGTTGAACCAGGTACTGGACTATTACGCATCTGCCATTGGTATGCAGCATTGCTAAAGTCATACTTACCACTAGGGTCATTAACAACAAAACCAATCATTTCTGGAGTGGTTGTGCCAATCTTAGAAAGTAAGCCATTGTACTTTTGAATATTTGAAACTGCTTTTTGTGATGCACTAACGCCAGTGTTATTCATAGAAGCAGAGATTGTTGCCTCAGCCATTTCAGGATACATCTGTAGGAATAGAGCATCAGCCTTCATACCGTATGTTTGTTGTAGTTTACGGTATTGCTGTGTATACCAACTCAATGGTGAATCATATTGTGCAGCAAATGGAAGTATAAGGTTAGAAAGCATTTTAACTCTATACATGTCATTTGTAAGTCTTTCTACATCTTGAAATGTAGGTTCAGTAGTACGCTCACCAAGTTTAAATTTAATTAGTTCATAACGGTAAACAGTGTTAAATGTTCTTGACCATTGACCATCACGAGTGGCTGACCAAGTTTGTGCAGCCTTTTGTAGATATGGTGGCAATATTGATTTTACGCCTGCTTGAAATATATTACCTTCTTGTGGACCAAAAGGAATAACTGGAGCAAGGATAGTTTCAAAATCAGGGCGCATCTTTTCTAGTTCACCAGCAGGTAATGCAACGATTGGACCAAATCCAGCAGTTGCTTCACCTTGGAACATAACATCAAGGGAGCGAATTGGAATACTTACTTGACCACCAGTGCTACGAATAGCAGCGGCAAGTCCACTAGCGCCAGGGATTTTTTCCATGGTTTTCATAAATGTTTCAGGCATAGGTAGGACAATTACATTGTCATAACTAAATGTAGTTGCAATGTTTCCATCACGGTCTACAACATTGTTTTGATTGCTGAGGCTTGCAGTAATTTGACCAGCCTTGGCAAGTGCAACTGGGTTATCTTTAGAAAGAGTTGCCCAACGGCGAATAGTATTTTCCCATGCACTAAAGAACGGCATAATATAACGCATCTTTTCGCCTGCATAAGACTTACGAATAATAGTAAAAAGAGTCTTGTTTACTTCTTTACGAGTTGATTCAACGGCATCTCTACGAAGTCCATTGATTTCATCAAGTGTTAATTCTGCTTTAGGGTCATTAAGTTGTGAACGCTTAAGGGAAAGAGCAATGTTTCCACGCTGTTGCATTTCAGTACGGTATACAGCACGAGCCAATGGGTGACGAGCAAGTGTTGTTTCAGGTAATGAACCAAGGAAGTAAAATGCTTTTTCTACAAACTTTTGATAACCAGCAGCACTTCCAAGTTTAACTCTTTGTCCAACTGGAATTGTGCTACCAATAATATCTGGCATTGCAGGCTGGTCTGCAAAGTGTCTACGGAGCCACATCTCATCAAGTTGATTAGCACGGAAGGCTTCTTGAATTTCAGCATCTGGAAGGTAGCGTTGGTATCCACTATGTAGGTTTCCTACAAAGTCCTCAGCATCTGTTCCAACATTAAGGCGTTGACTTGCTACCTTAAATGCTTTGTCATCAATGTTCATCTTTTCGGCATAAGCAATACCCTTTGGGTCTTTGCGAAGCCAGTTAACAACAAACTCTGGAGTTTTATTATTTAAGAATAATTCAATAACTGGGTCAATTTTATTTTCCGTAGGTGAACGGAAGAAGTTATTAAGAAAGTTAGCGTAGCCATTAAAGTAGCGTGGGTCACTTGCACTTAAACGAGTTTCTTGCATGTTGCCATAGCGTGCTGCAAATAATTGTGATGGAGCATCTGCCATTAACTTATAGGTATCAGCATTGTCAGTTTGTTGTGCAAGAATCTGACCAGGTTCACCTTGGAAAGCATCGCCATGTTCAATAACTGTGCCATCATAAAGCGTTGTTCTACGCATACCAGTACCAAGCATTTGTTTTGGTGCGTTTAAACGACTTTCTTCAACAACACGAGCATCAAGACGAGCAAGTAAGTTTTCATGGTTTGCTCTAACAAGAGCATCTCTATCCGCTAAATCACGAACAAGATTAACTATGCCATCGGTTGGATATTTTCCGCTTCCGATACGGGTGGCAAGTTCACTGAGGCTTGCTGTACGATTTGCTTCGCTAGATTCTGGGCGAACTCCTTGCGTTCCTCTGGTGACATTTGACCAAACGGCTTTTGTGCCTTGACCCAATGCAAAGTTTTCGCTTGCTCCGACATCGCCTGTTCCTCCTGTTTTAATTTCTTCAAAAGTATCTAAATCAAAGACAGCCTTTTGGTTTCTGCCTTTGCCAACCTTAATAGCCTCTGCACGATTCTTCATTACATTGACTGGTTCAGCCCAGATATGCATAGTACCATCTTCGGCGGGTGCAACCCAAGTTCCAAAGTGGTCAGCCTCTGAGAATTTACCAATAGTATTTTCAATGTGTTCGGCAAGTTGTTGAGCCATAGCCTCAGGATTTGCTTTGGCTGCATCAAGGCTATACTGAAAAGTACCACCACGAACTGCTACAGCAACGCCACCTTGTGGCACATCACCAGTCATAAACTTAAATGTTCCGCCACCGTTTTCAACGGTTGATTGAATAATTTGAAGAACCTTAGACTGATTACTTGTTACTGCACGAGTGTTACGAATAGCATCAAGTTGGCGCTTTGCAAGCATTTGAGTTGGCTTGTTGGTTGCAGTTTCAACCATTGTTGGGTCAACCAAAACAGTAGCACGACCATTAGCCTTAACATCTGGAAGTGTTAACTTACCAACACCGTTGGCACGCATCCAATCAAATAATTCTTTTTCTTTACCCTTCCAAGAGTCTGGCTTACGGGCATCAAGACCAAGTTTTTTAAGTTCTGGGTAGTCGTTTAAACCAAGTTTAGTACCTGTTCCATTATTGGAACGAAGGTCTACTGGAGTACCAAATACCTTAGAGTGAAGAATCTGTCCTTGGTTACCTGGTTTACGGATACGGAACTTACCCTCAACTAATAATCTTTGAGAAATAGATGCTGGGTCAATAGCACGCCATGTACCAGTCTGTGGATTAAGAAGTTCTACTTGATTGCCTTTGGCAATGCTGTTAATAAAACCTTCACGCATATCTGCAGCAATGGTTTGTAAGCCACCAGATGCTTGACGAAGTGGAGCCTTCTTTGGAAGGATGGCTTCAACAACAACCTTAATTGCTGTTTTACCTTCTGGGTCAGGTTGGCTACGAGATACAATTTTAAACTTACTTCCAGGTGGAAGCAAAACTTCTGCCTCTGTTTGAGCATCTTGCCACTCACTGCGCCTTTTAATAAACGCATCACGAGCAGCAAAATCATCATAAGTGCTTTTAATATCTAAACCAGGGTGACCCTTTGGTAATTTAATTTCAAGATAAAAATTACGAGATGTAGGTATGTCAGCATTTTTACTTGTAGCAACAAATCCTGGTTCATCAACAATGCCACCAACTGGTGTTCTGTAAAAAGCCATGTTGTCTGTAATGCGATAAACTTTTGTTGGCTTGTTAATTACAGAGCGCTTAATAGTGCGTTCTAATTGATTTACCCATTGCTGAGAAGAAGGATTTAATTTCTCTAATTCACCAGTAATCTCATCCCAGGCTTGTCCTCGTAAAATATTTTGTTCAATACCAGCAACACCAAGTACCCATTGTGTTACATTTTCAAATTCACTTGCTGGCATTTGGGCAAATACTTCTGGTGTTCCAATATCTGCGCCAGGAGCAAGTTCAATATTTTTAGGTAAACGACCAGCAGTACCAGTTAAACGCTTTTGAATCTCAGTTGCTGAGATGGTTCGCATACCAGCATCAGCATATTTTTCTGCTACTTCTGCTGAGTAACTCATTGCCAATGGGCGATTAGGGTTTAATCCAGTAAGTCCAGTAGGTGAACCATGGTACATAAACTCGCCTGTGCGGTATGAGGAAACATCTAAGAACTCCATCATTTGTTCTTCTGTTAGTTGTCCTCGTTTAAACGCAATTTCAACAGCAGCCATGTGCTCATCAATATCTTTGTTTAAACTAGCAATTTGTGCACGGTCTTGTTGAACACTTGCAAGGTTCTGACGAAGTTTAACTGAATCTTCACGCAAACCTTTAGATACTAAATTCTTATCAGTTAAACGCTCTACGCCAATAACGCGATTGTTGTACCATTTTTTAACACCTTCGGTGCTTAACTCTGAGGCAGCAACTAATCCATAGCCTTTAGCCATGATAGACATTGATGCTTCGCCAACATTTCGCACTGTATAACCAAGGCGTAGAAGTACAGAAGCCTTCCACATATCGTTCATAATTCCAGCAATATATTTAAATTCATCTGGGTCAACAATGCCATGGCTACCGTCAATAGCCTTAATCAAACCACTGTTCTCTTTAAGAACACGAGCATAATTTTCTAGGTCAACCATTGGCAATGCGTTAGCACCTTGGCGTTCAAGATAAGGAATTTTAAGAATAGTTCCATCATTTGTCATTAAGAACTTACGGTCACGAATACTATCCATTGCAGTTTTACGGCGACCTTTGTAAGCATCCCAAATATACTTAGCAGTTTCATCTGAAATACCAAGTGACTTATTAACTTGAGCAATTCCTAATTCTTCAAAAGATGCAGCCACACGAGCACGAGCCTCAGGTATATCTCCTGCTGTAATAAAGTCATCATAATGACGAGCAATAATAGGAGCAGCAGCCTCATCACCAACAATACGGCGAAGCATGCCACCCATTGCTTTTATTTCATTAAATGAATCAGAGTGGTTAGCATTAAAGTAACCAGCAGGGCGTTCTCCAGCCCAGCGTTCAGCAAAGTTAACTACTGCTACTACTGGGTGATACTTAGTTGGTTGGAAAATACCAAGTGTTGGATATGAAGTGGGTGATGGTGTTTCACCTAATGCACGAGATGTTTGGCGTTCAGCAGAACGAATAGCACCACGCTGCGCCATTGCATTACCAAATGTACGCTTGGCTAAATCAAGACCTTTTGTGTTTAAACCTGTTAGATACTTAATATAAGGGTCGTTCATAGCGTAGGCAACATGTGTTGCTGCAGCATCAAGGATATTTAAATCTTCAACAATAGCGTTAGTAGGCATATTGTTCATAATTTGTTTATCAAGTTCAGATACTGGCTTTAATTTATCCATAACAAAAGCCATGTCTTTACGCTTTGCAACTAGACGAGCCATAGCCTCTGTGTCTTTAGTTGCAGTGGCAAGTAATACATCTGCTACATCATCTGTAGTTTTTGCCTCACCAAGTAAGTATGCAAGAGTATCGGCATCGTTAGATGCAGCAACCATAGGATGATTGCGGATTGCTAACTTATCGTTTTTAGCAAACCACTCCATGCTATTGTAAAGTCCACCAGTTGCATCACGACCCTCATTGATTTTAGTAGCAAGGGTTTGTGGTGAAAGGATAGTTACATTGCGTGTGCTTTTTGGTATTAAAAAATCTTTAGTTAATTGTGTTAAACCAGCATCGGTTGCACCCATTGGTTGTAAAACTAGAGCCTTACGAGCAAGTTGTGCAGCCTTACCAACCTTACCAAGTGGGTCAGTTACTGTTGTAAAGAAGGTATCATAGGCACCTGACAGGGTGCGATATTCCCAGTTAGTATCAAAAACTTTACGGTCATTAGCATCAAAGATATTAAAGTCACCACGAAGCCCTGACTGAGTTGGGTCAAATCGTGACTGTAAGTATGCAGTAGCCTGACCTGCAGAGATTTCTCCACGCTGTGCCCAAGACTGTTGCCAATCATTAGTGGCTAAGCCAAGTAATCCTGCAGACAATGGCTCACGAGCATACTTACCGCCAACATTGTATGAAGTACGGGCAACTGGAAGGATAACATCATTAAATGCTGCACCTAGAACCTTACGAGGTGCGTAAGTAATACCAGCAAGAGAACCTTTAAAAACATCTCCTGCTATTTGAAATGCATCGCCAACCCAAGACTTGTCATTGGATGCCACAGATGCAATATCGTGTCCTAATACAGTCCAGCCAATTTCATTACCAATTTTATTTAATTGATTGCTGGCAAAATTACCAAGATTGTCAGAAAAACTCATTAAAGAACGCTCCGCAAATAACGAACATAATTGCGGAAAGCGTTAGAGGATGAAGGAGATTCTGCAAGAATTGAAAGCGTTGGCAATGCAGTAATCATACGCTGACGGTCCTCTGTTGCCAGAGTCTGGTCTTTTGCGTACATAACTTCGCTACCAGCACCCGCTCCTGCATCAATACCAGTAGTAACTGGCTCATCAGGGCGTTGTGTTGGTGCATCTAACGGAACAATTTGTTGTCCAGTTGGGGCTGTTTGTGGGCGACCACTTGAAGGAGTTGCTGCAAAGGTTGGAGAAGCGCTCATTGGTGCAGATGTTTGCATTTCCATCATGGCTTGATTCTCGCCATAAGGTCCACCTGTCATTGCTTGCGCTGCTTGTGTTCCGCCATTACCACTGCCACCTGTTGCTGAAACAGCATAGTTGTTTTGTCCTGCAGTTGGGCGGTTGCCTCCTGATGCCATGTGCATCTCCTTTCCAATTAAGGTCAGTATTTAAAAGTAGTGAGCAGTTTTTAAACTTACTCAGGTTTGAGGCTTACTTTGAGCCTCGTGTTCCTGATGGTTGCTTTGAAAACATAGTGGTTGATGCAGAAGGCTTAGAAGCCTTAGGCATACCAGCGTTAACAGGTCCTGCTACATTTGCTTTTCCAGCACCACCCTGATTAGCAGGCTTTGATGCCTTACCAGGTTGGTTGTTTGGATACTTTGCTGTGCTTGTATTTGCCATGGTTACCCTCCTCCCCTTTAGATAGGTTGTCGCCGTGCGACTGTTGCTTGTAGGTTTGCTTCGCCTCGGTTATTTAACCCAGCGAGAAGTGAAGATACATCAGGGCGACCACCTGGCATGATTTGTCCAGGAGCAATTCCTTGCATACGACCAGTTTCGCTCAAGCCCATTGGAAGTTGCCCGCCACCTGCTGCGCTCTCACTTGGCATGCCCATAGATTCGGGACTTACTGAGCCTGGGGCTGCAGCAGGTGTGGGATTCTGTGGTTGGAACGCCTCTTGGATTGCTATTTCAATAGCAGTTCCCTTTTGGCGAGCACTAATAACATACGAAAGTTTGCGTAAGATGTCGGATGGGTCTTGTCCTTGACTTGCAAGGGCAGGTATTGCTTGTGCATAAGAAGCAATTGCTTGTTTCATAGCATCACGGAGTTCTTCTGTTTCAACTTTTTGTTCTTCTTGTGTTGCATTGAAAGAGAAAGGCATTTGTCGGCGTAAGAAGTCACGAGAAATTAACTTATCACCTCGTGCTTGTAGTCCAAAGACCAATGCACGGTTAGGGTCAAGTCCTGCCATGAGTCCATATTGAACATCTACTGTGTAATCACCGTTAATATCACGACTTGGCTTGTATTTAACACTGTAAGGGGTACCGTTGTACACGCCTTTAAGTTCTTTATCCATATCGCCAAAGATTTTTTCATCAACTCTTAGCGCTAACGCTAACAATTCTGTAAATGTACGGGCGAACATGGCATGTGCAGTCTTGATTTGTGTATCAAAACCACCCATAAGAGCCTTAACACCCTGACCAGTAATGATTGAAGCATCAACATTACCTGTTCGGGCATCTGGAAAACGAGAACCTAGACGGAGTTCTTGCTCAAGAACTTGTGACTGAGCGAACACATTTCCAGGAAGTTCCAGTGGGACTCTACGAATTTCATTAGGTTTGGAGGAACGCATAATTGCATCAGGTCCAAGGGCTAACTCCTGACTATCCAGAGGCATCGCAATCGGTGCCTGAACTGCTTTAGTTGCTGCTTCAAGTGAAAGTAGCGCATAGCGTGCCTTAGCAACTTGAATAGCAAGTACATCATCAAACTGACCACGGGATTGGTCATCTAATGAAGGTCGTTGTACGACACGAATTAAGCACTCACCCATTGGGTTAGGTGCTCTATCTAATACTAAGTTGTTTTTATTAGGCATGAATAGAACATCTTGGTCCTTATCATGGAAACGAATAATCTCAGAAATGGTTGATGTATTGTTTTTATCGTAAATAAGGTGTGCAACTTCTGGATACTTAGCCATTAGTTCTTCTGTTGGCTTCATCATGCGTTGGAAGAACATAGTTACACGACCATAACGGTCAATAACAGGGTAACTTCCTAGTGAATCAAAGAATCTAATGCGAGGCATATTTTCATCAATATCAATTTCAACCTGTGCTGGAACAAATCCATAGGTAACATATCTATCAGCAGCATTAAACATCTGTGACTGTAAATCAGAGAAGTTAACGATTCCATTAACAATCTCACCACGCTTATCAGACTTCTTGCGGGCTGCTTCTGAAACCATAGAGGTTGAAGTACATCCAAAGGCTGGTAGTGGTGCAATTACTTCTGCAATATCACGGGCTGCAATATCCACCATATTTGCCACGATAGGATTTTCAAAAGGACCATCGGGGAAAAGGTCTGGGTAAACATCTCGCATCTTGCCTTGACGAACTTGGAGAACTTGATTCATGCGCTGGTCGCGGTCATCGTACATACGGCGATAGCGGTCATAATAGTTCTTAATTTCTTCAACGGTAAGTGCCATGTTCACCTCCTATCTTAGTTGTATGCGTAATCACTCAAGTTAACGGTGACTTGCTGGCTTTTGTCATATCTAGTTTGAAACATATTTGTGTAACTATGATTGCGAGCAAAGTTGCTTGCAGTTGAAACTCTATCTCGTACGGCTAGTTCGGTAAACCAAAGTGCCATAACGCAGTCTGTCTTTTGACTTCTTGGTGCTTCTGGGTACCAAGTAATCAGTTGCTCAATAAGAGCCTTTAATCCTTCTGACATGTGAGTAGATGGAAACTCAATAAGGTTTAAGCCTTCTTCCCATCCATGAAACAAAGTTGTAAGGGATGCGACACCAAAGTCGGTATCCCATTTATTGTTTCCTGTATGGTGTTCTTTGAGTATCGCACCCCTCGCTTGTAGGTATTCTCGTACCTCACGGTCCTGAGTTAACATTGCTTGAAAAGCATTTTTTTCAACACGCCACTCAGAAATTGAATATTTATCTGTCCAGTCTTTAATCAATTCTCTTATTTCATCAGGCTTCATGCCCTGTTTGTTAGACACATCCAGCACATACCTCTTTTGGGTAGATACATCCACACCAATACAAACAGCAGCGGTATGCCCAGCCATGGCGGGGTCAAGCCCAGCAACCACAACAAGCCCATCCATGCCAGAAAGTCTGTTGCCTGCCTTATTCTTCGGGATGATGCCAATGTTGCGAGCACCGTTAATAACACCTTTAACTGAATCCTGTGGGAAAGCGCTATCTTCATGTACCTGTTGTTGCTGATAAACCATCGCCCACAAGTTGGGTGACATGCGACTTCGTTTACGATTGAGCGCCGTGCCTGTCCACTTGTCGTAGAGTCCCTCAGAATCTGGAGTACCATTACCAGACACTGGGGGCATATTAGTCTTTGCCCAAAGAGTAACCCAATCAGTAGGGTCATCGGTAAACTCCAATACTGCAGGCTGAGCAAAGTAAGTCCAAGGAGAAGTTTCATCGGGATAACGCATGGGGTCACGGAGTTCGGAATATAAATCCTTGGGGCGTAATCTTGTGCCCACTACCAGTAATTTTCCGCCATCGTTATCTATACGGGACATAACTTCTGATTGAATCCAGTCAATCTGTTTTTCGTACTCATGGGCGTTGGTATGGTCAACACAGTCATCCATGATGATTAGGTCAGCACGGGCACCGTAGATATGTCCACGAATACCAATGGCTTGAACCGTTGGGTCTTTTTCACCAGAGTCACGAGATTCTGATGATAAGTAAATTAAGTCCTGCTTCCACGAATCAGAGTTCTTTTCAAATCCGCCTGGAGGTCCAAAGGCGAGGTGTAAGTCCTGATAACGAGGATGGGTGAGTCTGTTCTTGATGGAGAGCAGGAACTTTTGCGCCATAGCCTGGGTTTTAGAAACAACCATGATTCGGATGTTAGGGTTTTGGCAAATTCGGTAAACAGCATAATTGACTGTAATAGTCGTAGACTTAGCATGTTCGGGGGGAGTGTTTACAATGAGCAGGTCTTTATCGCCTGGCTCGTAAATGATTGAGGGGTGGACATCCGTAGGCTGTCTGGACTCTAATAAATCAATCCAGTGGCGTTGATGTGGAAATACCTGTACCCCAAGATATTTTAGGGAGAACTCGTCAAAAGGTGGTACCTCTTGGGTCGGACCGCCTATCTCACCTCTAGCGGTCAATGCTCGCAGTTTGTCTATACCTGCAGCAAACTCAAGGTCTGTCTTACGGTAATACTCGTAAGTCTTGACACTTCTGCCAACGGCATCCATTGCTCGTTGGACCGAGTAGCCCTGCATTAAAAAATCTATAATCTGCTTCTTTATGGCATCCGACTTATGGGATGCAGCAGTAACTCTTTTTCTTTCCATAGGCGTAGTAGCAATGCGACTATAAGGAAGCATTGCGCTTAATCCTTTCCTAACCGTAGGCTGTAGCCCCAAGGCGGAAGCCGAAGGTTAGGGCAATTACTAGGGGGATGCCTAAGGCATCCTAAATGCTGTTGTCGTAGGGCACATATTGTTTTGCCCTACATATACTATTAGGTGTCCAACGGACACTTATTGGACATTTATTTGCAAAGTATTTTTGCAGCGGTATACCTTTCAGGTATAACCGCAGGTCAGAGCCATGTTTGTACCCCAGGGCTATCAAAGTTATGTGGCTGTATACACAGACACACAGACACACAGATATTTAAAAACCTGGGGTCAAACATTGCAGGCTTTTTTGCTGCAGTTTAAACGCTTGCTGCTTTGCTTGCTGGCTTGCAGCGCTAGGAGCAGGCAGGACTATGCGCTGGCTTGCTGCTGACTCGCTGCTCGGTGTCATATCCGCCCCGACCTAGTAATCGCAGCGCCTTGTTTAAACTGCAAGGCATCGCCCCGACTTAGCACTCTCACCGCCCGACTGCTAACCGCATGCATCGCAATGGCATCTCACTATTTGATACGAGCATCTCAATATGTGGCAGCCCCACGATTAAGCCCCGATAAGTTACTCATCAGTAACACGCCAAAGTCAGTTAGATTAGGTAGTCGCAGCGCATCGCAACATTTGCACATCGCTAAAAGCAGTATAAATCAATGCTTTTAGAGCATTACTCGCCAGTAACATATTTTTTTATTGCTTGCCACTGCTTCACTAATCGGAGGCAATCCAACCAACCAACAATCGTTTAAATGCTCTAAAGCCAGTATTTTATACTGGTTTTAGGGGGTGCTTGTAATTTATTTATATCTTGTTTAAACTGATGCCAGTGGAACAATCCACTACTGACTGGAAAGCAGGACACCATGAGAAATCGTGAACAATGGCTCGCAGCATTTGCATCTGCTGCAAAGCCTTCAATCGCTAGAAATATCAGTGGCGGAGGTGACGAGGAGGCAGCAATCCGCCTATCTTGTGGCTTCCCTCCAAAGACTGGTCGCAAGGCTGCACTGGCTGCAGTAGTGCCTCCAACTGCATCTCAAGACTTTACTGCCGAGATATTCGTATCTCCAACCGTTGACGATGCAGCCACCGTTGCTAAGTCAATAATTCCACTGCTGCAACTTGCTCAAAGTGGCAACTGGAGAAATGCAGCGCCAAGCGTTGCAAAGCCACTGGACACAATCCCACAATGGGCAATCTCAATTCTTGAGCGCCTTGGCTCATATCCTCATGCTGCACTGGAAATTGCTGCAGCACCAAAGCAAACAACTCGGTTGGTTAAGGTTGAGTGTTTAAACACCAATCACCAATACATTGCACGAGTTAGCAATTCAACGCTGGTTCAATTCGGTGCCCCAATCTGCCCTGCATGCCTAGTACCAATGGTGCGTGCCTAATGACTACCTACGGACTGGAATTTGAGGTTGCAGGTATCTCAACCAGTGCTGCATCGTCAGCACTAAATCGTGGCGGTATTGAGTGCGTAGAGCCTCAACGCCAACACGAAATCAACGAGAAATGGACATCGGTATATGACGGCTCAGTCCGAGGTGCCGAGGTTGTATCTCCAATCCTCAATGACGAGCGTTTAAACGAGGCATCAATCGTAGCCCGCCTGCTTCTTGGAGCAGGTGGCAAGGTTGACCGCACAACTGGCTTCCATGTTCACATCGGAGCAGCAGGCTTAAGCCCCGACCACATCGCCCAGTGGTATTTAAACTGGAATCTTGTGCACGAGGCAATCGGTGCACTGGTTGCTCCAAGCCGTTTAAACAATTCATACTGCAAGGTTCCAACTTTGCAAAATATAGACCGCAATGTTGAAAGAATCCGCAACGGTGAAATCTCAGACTCTAATGGTGACCGTTACCAGTCTTTCAATCTAATGTCTTACCAACGCCATGGCACACTTGAAATCCGAGTGCACCAAGGCACCCTCAACGGCACCAAAGCGGTGGCATGGGCAAAGTTTATTGATGCCTTCAAAGATTATTCAGCCACCAATCTCATCACACTTGATGACCTCGGAATCAATGACCGTTTAAACAAGTGCGAGTCACTGCTAAACATCTTGATGCTGGCAGGCAATCTTGACTCAAAGACAGGACAATATCTCAAAGACCGAGCAGCCTCTATCCAAGGCTAAGCAGGCAGCCTGCCCCTAGTGGGTCAGCGAGGGTGCAATCCCCTCGGCAGGCACTAACGGAATCGGGAAATACTCGGTGCCGTTTAAACGAAAGGTTGGCATGGCAATGAACTTACTTCCTTGGTGGCTATCTTGGTTTGATGGTCGCGCTTTATTGCTGGTCATGCTCATGGTTGGCACATGGACATGGTATTACCTCACCAAATAGGTGTGGTACAATTCACTCATTAACTACTAACGACTGGAGAATAAATTATGTGTGGTATCGCAGGCTTCTGCTTAAATCCTAAGCACAATCAGAATCAGACAGACCTAGCAGCACAGATGCTGCTGGACATTGAACATCGTGGGCAAGATGCCACTGGTGTGGCATGGATTAACCCAATCACAGGTAAAAGGGTTATCACCAAGGCTGCAGTAGATGCGACTCGCTTCATTGCAACAGATGCAGGCAAGCGTGCTTGTGCTGGTGCTACAACTGCAATCTTGCATACTCGTTGGGCTACCCAAGGTGACCCAAAAGTAAACGATAACAACCACCCAATTCCTCGTGGCAAAATCGTACTCACTCACAACGGACACATCAGCAATGATGTTGCGTTGTTTAAACAGTTACGAGTCCCTCGCATTGGTCAGGTTGACAGCGAGGCAGTGGCTGCATTGATTGCATTTACATCAGCGCCCATTGCCGAGGCTTTGTCACAGGTGCAAGGCACCGCAGCGCTGGCTTGGATTGAGCAAGGCAAGGGCAACACACTGCACTTGGCTCGTGTTAATTCCTCACCGTTATGGATTGCACAAACTAAATCAGGTTCACTGGTTTACGGTTCAACTAAACAAACGATTGAGAACGCAGCGATTATGTTGGACTCAACTCTTGATTGGGTTCACGATGCAGATGAGGGTGAATACTTCAAGGTTAAGAACGGCAAGATTGTGGAGCATCAGAACTTCAAACCGTTTAAACAAGTGTGGCACTCCAACTGGCGACAAAGTTACTACGATGATTACAGTGAGCACTCACAAACATCTAGTTACTATGACTCACATTTATTCTAAACAATAAAGTAAATAGCCCCCGCTCAGGCGGGGGTTTTTTATTTGTCCTCAGTCTGGCATCTTCAAGCGTTTAAACAACCATCTTCAGTGCCATGCAAGAACTTTGTTTAAACGCATATCTTCAAGCCCCCAGGATTTCTGGCACTATAACATGTTTAAACATATCACTTGACAACCATGGTAGGATAGGTTTTACCAACTACCAGTAGGTAAAACTGTTTAAACAATAAAAATAATTTAAGAATCTTTCTGAATATCCTTGACTTTATTTCTGCCAAGTAGGAGTATTGGTTATGTAGCAACACCGCTACACAGAACAAAGGACTGGTATGTATCTAGGAACTGGCGACATCATCGCAACACTCATTGCAATAGTGGGTGCGCTAACCGTAATGGGATTAGCAATCAAACAAAACATCGCACTCAATAGCGAGAACGCATGGCTACGCAGGCGCAACTCACAACTAAAGAAAATGGTTAGCCATGAGTAATGAATCAACATATAACGGTTGGAAAAATCGCAACACATGGAACATTGCCATGTGGATTAACAACGACTATGCCCTATACCTAAGCGCCTGCTTATTTATGAAGGACTACAAGGGAGCCAAGCCTTATCGTGATTGGGTTAAGGTTGCAGGGCTTGAGAGCAAGGCAACTATTGACGGCTGCAAGTACAACGCAGACGACCTTGCATTGGCTGACCTTAACAACATGATGAAAGGGCTGGTGCTTTAATGAACGCACGCTGCATAGATTGTGGTGGTGAGTACGAATTAGATGCACTTAACCTTGACCTGCGCTGCGCTGCATGCGTTGAAGCGTGGGTCATAGATGCTAAGGAACTGGTGAACCAATGAGTGCCAACGAATCAACTAACATGTATGCCAAGGCTAAGTACGAAGCAGTGGAATCACTCATTGCCAATCACCAAGATGAATATGAATCCATGTTTAAACAAATCAAAATTAAATATGGAATCAAACCACGCATGACCAAGGCAGAAAAGATTGCTCACTTAAGAGAAGCAATCGCAAGGTTAGAGAGCGGTGAGTTTCATGGATAGAATCGTATGGCGTTGTGACATATCAAACGACATGATTACTCACTTAGATGATGAGCAACGCAAAACATTTCTCAACACACTAAGTGATGCAGTTAATAAACTCGGTGCTGAATACAAAGTAGGCAGGGAATACGAGAACGGAATACTTAAGGAGAATAATCATGGCTAAAGGTGCAGTGTTATACACAGATGGGACATACGAGGAGAAGGAGTTTAAACAACTCTCCGATATGCAAGCAGCCGTTGGTGGATTGATTGAACCCATCAGCATGTACGATTTCTTTGGTGCTGGTGTATGCCAAGGCTATGTAAATGAGGAGGGGTTACTTAAAGAACTCTCGTTCAATGGAGTAGCAAGTGCACTTTCGTTCATGTTTGGCAACGCACCCAAGATTGTGGGCAACATGATTGTGTTGGGTACAACAGATGCCGAAGGTAACGACACAGATATACCTCAAGACATACTTGGATTTATTAAACGAGTATGTGGTGACCGTGCAAAATTGGAGGCAGAGTATGTTTAAACATATCCACCCGCATGCAAGACTGTGGTTCATCACAGTTATTATCCTTGGAATCTTTCTTATCTTTAACCCAAGGGTGCAGATAAACGGACATGAACCACAAGGACAGGTGGTTGCATACTATGACAATGAGTATCAACAGTACGCAATCAGCCAACTAATCAAGCAAGATAAACTTGAGCAGTACCCTTGCCTCTTTGAATTATGGACAGAGGAAAGCAACTGGCGACCAAAGGCACGCAATAAATCAAGCGGTGCGCTAGGCATAGCACAACTCATGCCTGAAACTTGGGTGAATATAGATATGAAACCCACACTTGACGGATACAAACAGGTAGATGCAGGGCTTGCTTATATTGAAAGAAAATATGGCAAGACTCGTGCAATATGCAGAGCCTACGCTCATCACTTAGCCAAGGGGTGGTACTAATGGAGATTAAACACCACCGCATTATGCAAACAGGCGAGGCTCGCTACCGAGGTAATGGATATGATGCGTTTAAACTGCGGTGGAATCCCGAACTAACTGAGAAGGCTGCATGTAAAGGGTTAGATGTTGAATTGTTTTACCCTGACAAGGACATCTTTACTCTTGAGGAGGAAAGGTTGTTTGCTCGCATGTGTGCAGAGTGTCCAGTCATGGAGATGTGCCTAGAGTGGGGGCTAGTCCATGAAAAGAGTGGGGTATGGGGTGGAACTACGCCATTTCGTAGGCAACAGGCAAGAAAAGCCCTCAACATACAGGTCACCGACCCACGAGGGATAGCAATGTGATACATTAAGACCGCTCACCTGCCCTATAAAGGGGAAGTATAGGATAGGTGAGCATACAAAAGCCCCTTCGCGGATTCCAGTCTTTGCGAGGGGGCTTCTGTATTTACAAATCTAATTGTTTAGCAAGCATCTCGCAATCATTAAACAAATCATCAAGCGTTCTATCATTGTAGATAACATGTTTAAACATAAAGTTATCCATCGCATGTTCTGATGTGTGCCCATTAACTGGCTGATGATTGTGTCTATTGATACGCCACAAATCACCGCCTCTTTGTTGAATAGCCCTTGCTTCATTAGGAAAACGCACATCAGAAAAGACTACTCGTTCGTATTCTTCCGCTCGTTTAAACGCTTGGTCAATCCAAAAGTTTTCACCAAAAAGATTACGACCCACCTCAGTACCAAACACTTGAAGTAATCTGCGTACCTCAGGGTTAGCCTTGGCTACATCCCAACCATACTCATCAACTAAATCAGCAACACGATTGCCACCTTCAACTATTGGGTTGAGTGTATAGATTGCATCACGCATAGGTAATGCAAAAGATATACGCTTGAACCCATAGTTTAAACACAACAACTCAGCAACTGTATCTTTACCTGACTGTGCGTATCCACTCAAACCTATAATCATTTCTTTGTGTATCCAATCTGCTTACGCTTATACCAAATTATTTTATCTCCTGCTACATAGATGTAGTATCCGATGTCATTTAAACAGATACCAATATAATATAACGGGAGTCCTATTAAGTTCCATGGTTTCATGCGTTGGTACTTGGGTTTAATCATTGTCGGGTTTCCTATATCTACGATTGTTCCATTGAGGTTGTTCTCCGCCTAGCCTGTCTTGTAACTTGGTAAGTGCACGACTAACACGCTTACGCAAGGCTTCATCACTGACTGAGTATTCAATAGAGAGTGCATCAAAGTCCATGCCACCACCATCAAACCTACGCCGCAGAAGAAGTTTGTCTTGTTCGTTTAAACGATGTAGTGCGCCGCTAACATCTGACAACATTGCTTCACGGTTCATACCTTCGCTTGGCTTACTTGATTTACTAATGAACTCTGCATCACTAGGTGTTGCCGACTGCACCCACTGTTCGTAGTGCCATACATCTTTAAGCAACTCTTGAAGTATCTCATGTGTGTAATAGAAAGCATCAGAGGGTACGGATTTACTCTTGTATGCACGCTCTCTACTGGCAAACTTCTGTGACTCATTATTAAATGTGCGCTTAAGTTTAAACACCAATGAGTCTTGTCCTTCCCACTCCTCAATCTTGTGCCAATGTTCTACTGCCCAAAGACTAAGGTGTTGGAACACATCATCTGCCGTTACAAGGTGGCGATGGATACGCACGCATCGTGTGGCACTGAGGCGTGCTACTTTGTATACGGTTTCCCATAATAATTCTTTATCGTTATCCATTTTTAAGTATCCTCATCGCTACCATTAAATCCTCTACTGTAATTAGGTAACCCTTACTCCAGTTAGGTGGTATCTCGCAGGTTATTTCCCTACCAAACTCTTTGATTGCATAGTGCACATGGTCAGTGGGTATCATAATTACACCACGCTCCAATACAAATGCCCAGTATTCCGCAGTCGTAACCATCAAACCCGATGGCTCCCATGATTTACTCTTATTAAACCAACACTCAACCTCTACATAAATGTTGTTTGTACTCCACCACTTGCGGTCACGCTTGACCTCAACTGTCTTACCTTCTGTTAGTAAAGCCTCAACTAACTGCTCGCCCTTGCGACCAAAGCCAAAGTCTAAATCAAAAGACGAGTTCTTTACCATCATGTTTAAACGCCTGCCCTCTTACGCAATCCATCTGCGCCTTCCATTAGGTAGACATCGTTAACATCCTGACCCTCAGGCATGAACACAGGGAATACATTGTCTAGTTCTCTACTTAAATGCTTAGCCATTTCACGACCAGCATTGTCACCATCGCACAACAAGATAACCTTTGACCAGTCAGCAAGCACACGACCATAAAAAGATTTCCAGTTGTTAGCCCCAGGCAAACCAACTGCACTAAAGCCTGCTTGTGTAGCAACAACGGTATCAAGTTCACCTTCACATATAGCAAGGACATCTGTGTCATCACTCAACGCATTGATGTTAAAGATGTGGGTTGTAGCCCCTGGTCTGCTCATATATTTTGGACCCGTATCAGCGTTTAAACTACGGAAGCGTATGTCAATCACTCCTGTTGGTGTGAGGTATGGGATTGCTAACTTACCAGCGTAAGGTTCGTGTCCAATCTCAGGCTCTCTTACGAAGCCGAGGCGAAATGTACGAGCGGTCTGTTCTGTGATACCTCTGCTCGTCAGGTACGGAAGTATCTCTGTTAGGTTTCGTTCGTAGTTCTCCGTTGCCCTCGCCAGTAATTCCTTCTGCGATTTGCTTAGCCTCATTAAACCCAACTCCTTCTCGTTTCATAATCAATGAATAAACATCACCAGCCATCTCACAACCAAAGCAACGAAACCCACCGTTGTCTATGTTTAAACGGGCTGACTTAACTCTATCACCATGGAAAGCGCAACGCAGTGTGAACCACCCACGCCTACCATGTGGTATTTCAAATCCATAATGTTCAAGAACTTTAACGATGTCATGTTTAGAGTTTTGCAAGGACATCACCCAGTCTTTGAACAACATAGGCATCCTCAATTCCTTTGTTAGATGCCTTAATAATTACCAATGGAGTTGGTGTTACCTTCATGTTCTTAGATTTACGGTAGTTTTCTGCTTCAAGGTATGCCTCACGCAACCAACCTGATAGGTCTATCTTGCCATCTCGCCTTGGTGCTTTGGCTTCAATCACATAGATGTCATTGGTTGCTGGTAGGAATACATCACCGATGTCATTACGACCAGCACGAGGTAAGCGTTGAGCGTTTAAACCTTGCTGCATAAACCAATCAGCCAGTTCAATCTCAAATGCTGCACCTCTACGCTTGTTACTCGCTTGTTGTGTTGCCACTTTGTGCCTCCGCTGCCTTTGCTGCTTGCCAATACAACGCATAATAGTTATCGTCATAGACAAATCGTTTCATGTGTTTAACTCTTGCACCTGTGTGTGCATATACATCAACACCAGCCTTCTTAAGATTACGAAAGAACACTATGTCCTCACCAACATACTTATCTCCAATGTTTTCCTGTTCAGCAAACACTGAGTAATCAGGTGAGATAGCACGCAACTTAGGTACAACACTGCGATGCATAAGCGTTAAGCCCAAGCCAGCACAATCAACCTTAATGATGTCACTTGCTGGTAATGGATGAACATAACGGATACTAAACTCTTCGCCTGTTTCATTAAATAAAGCAGGCATAGGTTGCATCAATGATGACTCCATCTGCTTAGAAATAAAGTAAACACCACACACCACTGGCTTAGTGTTTTTGTCTGCTAGTTTCCATAGCATCTCAAGCACATCAAGGGTAAGCACAATATCTGAGTCAACCCATAACAACCAGTCAGTTTTAACTTGGTCATACCACATGTCTAGTAATGCTTGGCGTTGTCTGCCAATCTGATTACCTTGCACACGGATAGCATTGTTAACCGCTAACTTACGAGTGGGTGCAGTAATAGTGGTATACATAATACCTTCGGCAAACTTGCCATCAACTAAACCGTTATCACACCAGCCAATAGATAGTGTTTCATTAGAACTGTGACTCATCTACTTCCCTTTCTGATTCATCAAGAACCTGGAGAGCGTTCTCTCCCATTTGTTTAAACGAGTTAGACATGTTAGCCAACTGTTCTGCTATCTCTTTTGTACACTCAGGTCCATGGTCATCGCCAAGGTGGCTTGCTAACTGTGTTACATAGTCAGCAAACTGCATTGACTCTAACCAAATCTGATGTGGGTCATAAATCTTTTTAGCAACATCCTCAATCTTTTCTAAGACCTGAGGTATCTCACTCTTTAGTGCTTCCTTTATCTCCAGTGGTAGACCCAACTTCTCCACCATCTGTTCCATCTGTTGAGGAGATATTGATAGTGCCAGTCCTAAGGTATTCTTCGTACTCTGTTTCTGAGATGTCTTTGAACTGACCAGTTTCTTTATTTTGCCAAACAAGTGCCCTCCAACCCACGGTATACGCCAATGTCTTAGGCTTAGCAATCATTAACTGAGCCTTGATGTCAATGTTGAGGGGTGCAGTTTGGACTGCAATCTCTGTTGTGACTTTTGATGCTGGGATTTCTCCTGCATTTTCAACTACTGTAAGTTCCCACTTACCCATGTATTCTCCTAAACTAACTGCATTGGTTCGTATGAAATAACATCATTGATTTGCATTGATGCTGGTTCATACGACAACCACACTGGTGTACCACCAGTAGCATCTGCTGGACCGTAACGGTTTTTAACTGCACATACACCCATTGTAGAAACTTGATTATGTACAGTGAGTATTAGAGAAGGAGTCTGTGCCACCTTTCCATGCAGTGCCTTTTGTGGAGGACATGGATTTCCTGGCACGCCTTCGCTGGTGTGATGACACACAACTACTGCTGCTCCAGTTTCTCTAGCCCACCACTTAAGTTCTTTCATTAAGGTACGCAATCCGCCCCACTCATCTTGAGAATCCATCGTCACATCTACTGCGTTATCTAATACAATTAAACGCACATCCTCACCTAAGCGCTCACGAGATGCAAGAACTGCATCTTCAATATCTTTAAGCGTTGGTGATGAATCAAACTCCCACATGATGTGGTCAGCAGGCTTGAGCATTTGTGCTGCCCAATCTCTGTCTGCTTCCATCAATGGTTCTACATCCTGTTGTTGTCTACCTGTAAGTAATGCAAGTAGACGAAGGCTCATGGTGTGAGAGTGTGTATCTGCTGAGATATAAAGAGTTGGAACTTTTGCACGGACTGCCAAGGACAATGCAAGTGTTGACTTACCTGCCCCTGGCGGTCCAGCAATCATGCTTACCTCGCCGTAACGGATTGCTATTTGTTGGGCAGCAAGAGATTGCCACACAACTGGAAGCGTTGCACCACCTTGTGATGCTGTCTTAATAGCACGGCTGAGTAGGCGCATGTGTTATGCAGATACCTTGTTTTGGCAAGCCTGTCCTTGTGGTTTTGGACATGCATAGAAGCCCTTGTATGGGCGACCAGTTGCCTTAGCGATACCTGCTGGAACTAAACGCATTGTTCCACCACCACAAGTGCACTCAGGTGTTGGTGCACCTGCTGGCTTATATCCCTGTACTGGTGTTGCATTAGGAAATGCTTGAGTAATAGCAGCCATTGCTTGTGATTGCGCTGGTGTTGCCATTGTTTCAACAGTTTGTTCAAGGTCAATCAACGCTGCAAGGCGTTGAGTTAGACTGTCTAGCAAGCCATCAAGTTCAATGGCATCGTTGGCACGAAGGTTAATCAACATGCCGTCTTTTTTTGTCTTGAAGTTAATCTGAATTGCTGCTTCGTTCATGCTCATTTGTTTTCTCCTATAGGTATTTCAGGGTAGAGGTGAGAGTCTTTACCACCAACTGCATAGCACGCACTGTTAACTGAGCATGTGCCACACATAAAGCCAACTGATGGGATAAAGATTTTATTTTCCATGGCTAACTCAAAGCCTTTAGCCCATGAACCAAGTCGTGACTCAGTGTAACGGTCTAAATTTTCAGGCTGGGTTAGTTCCCCAGTCCGTGCCATAAAGTATGAACCAAGGGTAGGGCGAACACCAAAGATTTTCTCTACAAGAATTGCGTAGATACCAAGTTGAGTTAGACCAGCAGGTGGTTTACTACCTGTCTTAATGTCTACAATAATCAACTCACCTGTTGGTGCAACCATTAGTCGGTCAAGGAACGCTTTGATAGGCACTCCTCCAACCTCCTTATTAAGTTCTGTTTCAATAGCCTCACTACCATCAGGTAACTGATACATAGTAAAGCCACTATCTTGACGAAACTGCACCCAAAAATCAATCATCTTAGGTCCAGCCTCAAGCCACCAAGCAGCATCCTCTTTGTTTGGATACGCCTTGGTTGCACGCCCACCTGCTCTCCACTCCATGCCGTTATCTGCAGCCTTGTAGTTGAGTTCCCACGCACCTTCAAATGCACCTCGTGCTGAGAAGGTATCTTGTTTGTCAGTGCCATGGTATAGGCGGTCATAAAGTTCTGTGCCTTCATGTACTGCCTTGCCCCCTGCTAACCAGTATGATGGTTGTTCGGGAACATGCTGTATTCGTGATAGGTAGAACTGCCAACCACAACTAAGCCATGTATTTAGGGCTGAGTGGCTAACATAATTCTTACCTGTTACTTGTTCAAGTGTCATTTACCTTCCTTTCAATAGAGGAGATTACTCTACAAAGTCTGCTCTATTGTACGACACGCCGAAGGAGAATTACACACATGTAATTTAAACAGTGATTAGACTCCTGTTCGTGCAGCGGAAGGGTGTAATAGCGAGGCTCCTCAAGAGCCGAGCGAAGCCACCGCTAATAGTGAACTTGCGTGGTATTCCCTCAAGTGTATGCCTTAACTGTGGACACCTTGTCTTTCAAGTGGGATGCATGTTTGAAGATAACGAGATTAGCCTATGGTTTACCGATGCTAAGTGTGCTGACTGTGGAGCATTAGTGACTGTACCTACACCAGTGGATGATAATGAAAATACTTTTAATACTGATTGTAACGATTGAACAATTCCTACTATACAAAGTTGCGTTTAAACTTGGTGTAGTACGGGAACAGCAAGCCAGACTAAGGCGTTTAAACACCTTAAAAAGATTGGTTAAGAACCGTGCCGACCTATGATTTTAGATGTGTAATGTGTTCCTCCACTCAAGAAAAATTCTTTGAGATAGGAGAAGAAAGATTGCCAGTATGTTGTGGTGTTTCTATGGAAAGAATATGGACCGCAACCCCTACTATATTTAAAACTGGTGGGTTTTATTCAACAGGGGGATAAGCCTAAGCAACATAGATTGCTCCTTAAAAATCCAAACAAACGGTGGGGTATCTGTGCAGTGTGTGGACCCGCAAGACTAAAGAAGAAACAATATGGGTGGTCTTGTAGAAATAAATATAACTTGTATCGCTCTAGTCAATTTAAAAATAAAAAAGATTACTGTGAATTGTGTGGCTTTGTAGCAGAACACCGCAGTCAATTAGATGTTGACCACATAGATGGCAACCATTTAAACAATGAACCAGACAACCTCCAGACATTATGTGCTAACTGCCATCGCTTAAAGACTCAGCAAAATAAAGATTGGGAAAGCAAAAAAGCCCCCCGCATTTAAGCGAGGGGCTATTCTGTTTAAACTAATTTACTTTGAGCCAACACCAAACTCTGATGAGTTAGGGTCAAGTGCCTTAAGGACTGGACCTGCTACCGCTGCAACGCCTGCTAATGCAAGTGTCTTTAGGTCGCTGGTTCCAGCAAGGTATAAAGCCAATACTGATGCCACTGCAGCACGAAGGTATGTTGCTACAATCGCCTTGATTTTTTCTTTATTCATTAGTTGCTCCATTTCGGTTTACCAAAACCAGCAGCAAACACTGCAAGTTTTCTCTTGTTGTCTTTCTTGTACGCTCTAATTCTAATGGCTACTTCGCCACCATTGCGCTCAGAACCCTTCTTTTTTTCGGGTGTCGTGTTGCCTTCAATGGTAGTAATGGTCCCATCAAGGTTGTCTTTGAGCACAATACCCACATGGTCTACTGGATTACCGCCCTCAACAAAGTCAAAGAACACAATGTCGCCAGGCTTAGGTGATGCCGTGGCTGCATTGCTCCATGCACCTATACCTTGGAATCCTGCTACACCTGCTGGTGTAAAGACAAGGTTAGGTAGTTTCAATTTAACTTGAGCAGCACACCACATAACAAATGAACCACACCATGGTTGTCCATCATGTTTAGTAAATGCACCATACTTAGTTTTATTTTCAGGTACCTCTATTGTGCCAACTTCTTTTTGTGCTACTGCTAAGAAATCGTCTACTTGTGCCATTAGTCTTTACCTTTTGATATTAAAATCTGGTACAAAATTTCTACTTTTTCTTCTAATCTAATAACGGAATCTTTTAAACTTGCACCTGAATTGGGCTTAAGTTCATATAGATAATGCTTGACTAACCATCTAATAGAAGCAGCAAACGCAGTTATGATTGCAATAATAGATACAATTAGTCCAGCCCAATTTGAAGGTGTCATTACATTGTTCTCCTTATACGACAGTACGGGCAACTAAGGTGATGATTCCACCAAAGCCTGAGTAGTTACGATTAGCGGGGGTAGAGCGAGTGAAGGTAACCTGTTCAATGATGCACTCAACTGGGTCACCTCCTGCGTTAAAGTCTTGAATTACAATGGTGTCACCCTTTGCTTCGGTGGTTTCAAGGATTGTTAAACGCTCCTTGGCATAACCTTCGTAACCAATCATGTTTCCAGTCTTGTCTGTTTCTTTGTCGTAACAGAATAAAGGTATCTGCAAGATACGAGCACGAGTAGGTGTAGGTAAAGCCTTAACTGCTATACCATTAACAACTGCGCCAGTAGTAGCAGTAGTTGCATTGCGGTACATAGTTAGTTTAAACGCAGCCTCTGGAAAAATGTCTGGATATGTGGTTGTTAAATCATAATCAATAGAAGTATCTTCGCCTTCATCAATGTTTGTAATAACAGTATCGGTAGCGGCTGTATGTTTAAACACGCCAATGTCACCAACCGTTGCATTATCTGGTGTACGCACACGAATACGCTTCCATGCTTTGTTTTCTAAAGTGTCATAGCGAATAAAGCCAGTAATAATTTCACCTTGTGCAACTAATTCTGTAGCACTTTCAAGCCATACTCCAGATGAGTCAATGGCAAAAGCGGTTTGATTATCGGCACCAATGATACGAACTGCACGAACTGTTCCAGTAGTAGCATCAGCAAAAACATCATTAGCACGGGCATACACACCTGTAGATATAGGCTGTGCATAACCTGAAAGAGTAATAGGTTGACCAAGGTTCATACGCTTAGTACCTGAGTTAGAGTTAACACCATTAGTGTTGGTTGCCCAAATGTATGAGTCACGACCCTCAAAGTCGTAGACACCGTTCTCATTGTGGAATACCAATGGTCCGTATGTCATGTCACCGTTTTGGTCTAGTGTTGCAATGCGAGCGCCTTTGTTTGTACCAACCATAAGATATGTACCAAGGTATGTATAAAGAGATAAAATGATTTCGCCTCGTGGCATAGTGGCAGCAGTAACAATAGTACCTAATGCACCAGTAGCATCTACTACTAACTTGTAAATACCAGAGTGGTCACCACCATAGCCACCAAAATAAATTGCATTAGAACCTTCGGTGATGGCAGTCCATGTCCATAATGTTGGTTGTAATGTTGAACCATTGATAATAGTTCCATTGGCTGATGTCATTGTGGTTTTAATATCAACCGCAGCAGCCCCACCCTTATCGGGAAATAACAATTCATAGGCTGAATAAGTGTTGTTAGTAAATTTAAATGCACCAACAATACGCTTCTTAACATATTTAAGAACTGCATGCTCTGCTGTTAGAGCGTTGTAAGTATATGACTTATGTGTTGTACCGTCAGATAATTTAACATCATAAACACCAGCAGTTGTAGCCACATAAAGGTATGTGCCATCTGATGTAGTACCAAGGATTGTTTCATTACTAAATGATGACCAGTTAACAAAGGCAGTAGATGTGCCAGCAGTTGTAATCTTGTACATTGCGGTAGTTTGTGTGGTTCTAACTGATAAATCAGTAGCCACAAGGAAAGCAACACCTGTGGTACTAGCACCAGTATCTATCTTGCATGCACCAGTAAAAGCCTGAACTTTAGTTGTGTTTCTAAGAAGGGTTAATTGCCCTGGAGTCCAAGGGTTAACGCCATAAGATGAGTTGTAACGAAAGCGAACTTCCATATCGTTACCTTCCATCGGCTCAGTAAATTGGATACCTTCACCGTAATGAAAAGAAGATTGGCTTCGTGTCCAGTAGCCTGAACCAGCAAGAGTGTGCTCTCCTGGGTCACGCATCTGGTCTACACGCTGAGCACGAAACTCTGCAGTTTGTCGCTTGTATGGGGTACTGTCTGTTACTGCCATAATAAATGGCAAACCAGCAATAGCCACATCAAAGGCGTTACCGTTAAGGTCATAGTATGTAGATAAACGACCCGATAAATCAATTATCGTGCGCTCGGAAATATCTGGCGACTTTGATGCCACGGCTTCTCCTCAAGTTTTAAGAAATTAAATGAGCAGTTTTAGTCCATGCTCAGGGATAATTGTTTTAAGTATTACTTGCTTAGTGCAGCAATTTCTTCTAATGTTAAACCTAATGCTGATAGTTTAGATTCAGCACTTGCTTTAGCAATAACTTTTGCTGCTTCTGCTGCTTCGCGTTCTTCTCTTTCAGCAATTGCTGCAGCAGTTCTTGCCTCTGCTTCAATAATTTCTTGTGCTGTTTGTGGGCGTTCTGTTACTTCGCCTGTTTCACAATTTACTTCTATTGCTATTGGTGTATCTGACATTATTTCTCCTTAGTTAATTAACTGTTTTTGATTCCAAATAAATAAAAACTACATCCTGTAAGCATATTACCCGATGCTGGTGCTAATGTTATGGATGATATAGCAGTAGTTGAAGGTTGAATCCATAATCTTTTTATATACTGACCAGTAGTTGTATTAGAACTACTTTCAGAAGCAGATTGTAAAGATGCAACTTTAGTTTGAGTTGTTGAAGTATAGTTGGCTAAATGCATTTCACCAACACCAAAAGTATTAGCGGTTGCTGAATTACCATTAATATATTCCCAGTAAGCAAATGTATTACCTTGGTTATAACTACTCAACACACTCGCAGCATAACCTACTATATATGTTTCATCTAATGCAGGTGTTCCATTAAATGTCATTTTAATATTAGTTCTTGTGGTTGCGCTGTCAATTCTTACGCTACATTTAAGAACTAAATCATCATATGTTTGCGGTATAGAAGAAAAAGTAACAGAAGTAGAAGCACTTGTTAAATTAACTGCTTGGATAAGTTCATAAGTATTAGCCATAATTACGCCGCCTTAATTCCATATAAAGTAAATGTGGATTTTGCATTTACTGTGCCACCATGGAAAACGGTAAGACTAGTAATAGCAGCAGTATTTCTCCAAATACCACATGTCATACCAGTAGAGCCATAAGTTCCATAAGAACCCTGTCCTTTACTAAGAGTAGTTTTATATCCTGTAGTATTGGTATAATTTAAAATATCTGCAGTATATAAAACAGGTTTATTTGCAGTTGTATATGATTGCCAGTTATTTATTCTAATTTGAGCAGAAGAATAAATAGCCAAACCTGCAAGTGTATTAGAGCCTTCTACTTCCATAGTTCGCCAACCATAATTACTAGCACTATCACCATTAAAATTGAGCCATGTATCATTGCCACTATCACTTGTTTGCATTGCTACAACAACTCTTAAATCTGTATAAGTTGAAGGGATAGATGAAAAAGTAACAGAAAAATTGGTAGCACTTGATGTTAAAGTAGAAGTTCCAATTGGTTCAAATGTTGATGCCATAATTAGTTTACCCCATATAATGTAATTAAAGAACCAGATACAAAATTGTAGTCTGTTGATATTGTTAAAGAAGTAATTGCAGAGGTGCTATTCCAGAAACCACTACAAATACCTACTTCAAAGTTTGCTGAAGTTGCACTGTTATGCACACCAAAAGAACCTATACCTGTTTTATTTTTTGTAGTGCTTGTATAATCAAAGATTTCAAACATACCTACACCAAAATGGTTTGCAGTAGAACCAAGCATTACCGCTTCATCTAAACGCATATAAGTAGCACCTGATTGATTACCATGAGTTAATGTAGAAGTTCCATTTCCATACAGTTGATGGTTTGCATAATTAGCAGCAGTATCACCATTACATTGTATGTATACTCCTGCTCCACCTAAAACACCACCAGAGTATGCATCTCTTGCATAAATACGAACATGCAAGTTTTTATATGTTGAAGGAATACTACTAAAGGTTACTGTATTAGTTCCAGTTGGAGAAGCAGAAGCAATTGAGTTCCAAGCAACTGGTGGTGCTGTTGGTGCAACGCTATTACTAGCAGAACTAAGAATACCGTTGCCTGATGGATTTGTAGCAGCAACAGTAAATGTATATGAAGTACCATTAGTCAAACCAGTTACCGTAACAGGTGATGTAGTGGCAGTAGAAGTAACACTGCCTGGGGTAGAGGTAGCAGTATATTTATATACAGGACCACCAAAACTAGTGTTAGCAACAGTAAATGGTACAGAAACTGTACCGCCTAATGCGCTATCAGTAGCAGTACCAATGGTTACGGTTGCACCAGGTATATCTAATATCTTACCAACTTTAGGGGATGCTTGTCCTGTTGCCATTTAAACCGCAATTCCGTATAGTTTAAATGTTCCAGCAGTAATGTTTCCTGAGCCGTGTTTTGCTGTAATAGAAGTAATTGCTGCTGTGCTATTCCAAATACCATAACCCTCTGCCCAACGCTCAGCACCAGAAGAAGATGTTATTTTTGGAATAGTTGTATTACCAGCATCCATAATTTTTACATACCCAGTTCCTGGGGCTGTTGTAGAGTAATAAGATAATATTATTTGATTGTCAGAACTACTACCTGTTCCACCACCCCATACTCCTGAACCATAATTACCAGTTGTTTGGTCGCCGTTAAAATATATACTCACACTATCAGAAACGCTAGCAGTATATCCACTTACAACAAGCAAAAGTGATTTATACCCAGATATGCTAGTAGCAACTGCTTGTGTGTTTGCTGCTGTTGAAACAGTAAATGTTGAAATTAATTGCCAGTTATCTGTTGTAGTTGAACTTACTGTACCTGTAGCCATGTGTTACGCCTCGCTTCCATAAGCGTTAAATGACATTGTTGCAGAGGATGCATAAATAGTAATTACATCTGTTGCTGCTAGGGTTAAGCCAACAGTTAACATTGTTGTATCAGAGGCTGGAACAGTAGCACCATACACAATATAATGTTGTGCTGCTAATGTTGCACCACTTGGGCGTACTGCAATACGAAATGTAGCAGCCGTAGATGCCTGGTTACACACAGAAATAGTAGACACTACTGCCGATGAAGCAGCAGGTACTGTGTATAATGTTGTTGCCGTTGTCGCTGCTGGGTTTGATTGCCCAAGGACTTTATATGCCATTTGTTTTTCTCCTTAAGTTACATGCCACCGAGCATGAGTACGGTTGGTGTTGGGTCTGTTGAAATTGTTGCGCTTCCGCCTAGGGATACTGATGAACCATTTATTGTTATAGATGAGTTTGTCAGAGCCGAGTTTGGAATATTAGAAAGTGTATTAGTAGAACCTGATATTGATTTATTAGTTAAAGTATTTGCAGCAGAAATTGTATCAACTACAACGCCTTCAACAGCAAGAACACCAGCAGCCGAACGACTAAGCGTGGTATCAGTTGCATGACCTAACTCAATACTACCAACACCAAGTGCTGCAGTAGTAGATGCTGTAATACCAGTAACTGGTAATCCCGTAGCATTTGTTAATGTTCCACTTGCTGGCGTACCCAATGCACCACCTGAAGTAAGCAATGTTGCAGATGTAGGTATTGTGGTTGAGTTAATAGTTAAACCATTGATATTGGTGTATGTAGTACCAGAGGCAATAGTTTGGCTACCAAGGGTTGGTGCTGTGTAAACGCTAGTAGTAGCAATTTGTACCCAAGCAGAACCTGACCACACATACATAGCATTAAGAGTTGAGTTCCAGTAAATAGCACCAACAAGAAGTGTGTTGCCATCGTTATCTACTGTAGGAGCAGATGCTTTGCTACCAAGGTAACGGTCATCAAAATCATCATAAGTTGTTGCTGCAGATGTAGCACTTGTGGCAGCACTTGCTGCACTTGTTGCTGCTGCCGTCTGACTTGTTAAAGCAGATGAAGCAGAGGTGGCAGCGCTAGTAGCAGAAGTTGCTGCTGCAGTTTGTGAAGTCAAAGCCGATGAAGCAGATGTTGTTGCGCTGGTTGCACTTGTGGCAGCAGCAGTAGCACTTGCACTTGCAGAAGTAGCAGAAGTAGCAGCAGCACTTGCAGAGGCTGCAGCAGCCGATGTAGAGGCAGCAGCAGAAGCAGCGCTTGTTGCAGCACTTGATGCTGATGTTGCAGCAGCAGATGCTGAGTTAGATGCTGTAGTTGCATAACCTGCAATAGTTGCTACAGATGCAGCAGCAGTAGATGCACTTGCTGCAGCGGATGTTGCTGATGTTGCTGCTGATGTGGCTGAGGTTGCAGCAGCGGTTTGACTTGTTAACGCAGAAGATGCTGATGTTGCAGCGCTTGTAGCACTAGTGGCTGCAGCAGTCTGTGATGTTAAAGCAGAAGATGCGCTAGTGGCTGCAGCACTAGCACTGGATGCAGAAGAAGTTGCTGAGGTTGCAGCACTTGTTGCTGATGTAGCAGCAGAGGTAGCGCTAGTTGCGGCGGAAGTGGCAGAGGTAGATGCTGCAGTGGCTGAACCAAGGATTGCATCTACATAAGATTTAGGTGTTGCTGATGATGTTGACATACCAGCAGATGAAAGACCAGTGATTGTCCCTGCGCCACTGACAATAATAGATGCTGTTGAACTCACAGTACCCGTAAGAGTAGCGCCATTGATTGTTGGAGTAGTAAGGATTTTGGCTGTAAGAGTCTGAGCCTTATCTGTACCAACCACAACACCTTCACCAGTAGCAATACCGTGAACATGTGTATCAACACCCGACATCATTGCTGAATCTGTATCAACACCACGAGCAGAAATGTGTGTTTGTAATTCTTTAAATTCACGAGCAGATACGCCGTGGCGTGCTGCAGCACCTGATGAGTGAGCAAAAGCAGTAGTGTTATCTTGTCCACGAGTAATAACAAGAGTGGTAGATGAACCTGAGGTTACCGTTACCACTTCTTCTTTAGAGGTATCTGGGTCAAGAATAAGCGTGTATGGAAAAGTGGTTGGGAAACCGCTGATTGAGTTAACTAGAACTCCAGTGGTTGTATCTCCCTGTGCTGCTGATGCAATAGATGCGAGAAGTTTTGTTTCAATCGCTGTTGCGGAATAGTTCCGCTTTCTAGTGCCTGGGTCGCCTGCTGCCATGGTTTACCTGCTATCTCTGGTAGTGTGAACGAATAGGGAATTGACGGCGTTGGTTTTCCGCCACTTCGTTTAAACGAGTGTTGTAAACATTAAACAAGAAGCGTGCTGCGTTTTCACCACTTCGTGCTCCACGCTGATTGTCAAGTACATCTGCTTCTGCAGATAGTGCACCCAAGCGTGATGGGTCAAGAAAGGAAATCATACGGAAGGCTGCACCATAGACAACAACATCTTCTGAGTAATCAGGCATGCCAGTTATTGTTGAATATTCTTGGCTTGTTGCTGTTGTTAAATCAAATATTGTTGGGCGCTTTGAGTAAGCCACATTGACTGTGCGACCTGGAACTACCTGTGAGTAAATACCAAGTGAGTGTCCAAAGTTAGTACCATCGCCAAAGGCTGTTGGGTTTGCAGTTCTATCTAGTTGCCATGCACGCACAGGTAGCCACTCTTTAGATGGACCAATAACCTGATGGCTTACAGCCAATACATTTTGTACTTGGTCTGGAATATCATAGGTAGTACGGGCAGCAATAAATGAGAATTGATATTGACCAATGGCAAAGACTGATGGGTACATTGAATTGATAGTGTCATTGATGGCACGCTTAATTTCATAGCGTGGAAATAATGGAGCAACTATAACTTTTGCAGAATTGCTATGAGTAGCAGCAACGGTGCCACGCTGCCCACGACCCCAAGGAGATATTGTTAAAATGTTATCAACATTGTTGGTTGAGTTAACATACATAATTTCATCATCAACTTGGATATAGCCACGGCTTACAACATTTGCATCATTAACTGAAATACTTGTTTCTGTTGTGCTTGTTACAGCAGCAGTCAACCAAGTAGTTGATTCCATGTTTAAACTGTAACCATGTAGTAATGTATCTATACGGTCAGTAAGTTGTTCAAGGGTAGCCATTAGAGGTTGATGCTCCTTAACGCTGATACAGCAGACTTGCCAGTTGTTCCAGCAATTTCATTACATACTGCGTTTAAATCTTTAAAATTATCTCTAGTGCGAGTAGAACTAGCCTTGTAATTAAGCGCAGCCAACAAACCTAGATTGGTAGTTCCAGCCCATTTATTTGCTGCTCCCACTTCTGCCAAGAAAGCAGTGCGTGCTGGATATGTGCCAGAATTGGCAAGCCGATTTAGTTCTGCTACAAATGTACTTCCGTCATATCCTGTTGCCATGGTTACTTGCCCTTCTTCTTTGCTGCTCTCATATTGTCAATCAAATTTGGGTATGGTCTGCCAGCCTTTTTAGCAGCAGCCTTTGCTGATGCTTTAGCAGCAGGTGATAATGGTGTTGATTTTTTCTTAGGGTTAGGTGTGTCCCAAACTTCTTTTTTCTTAGCCATTATTTTTTTCCTTTGTTACGCTTGCTGATAGCAGCAGCCTTTGATTTAGCATCTGACTTTGATGATGCACCCCACGCTTGAAGCGATAGCAACAAGCGAGTAGGGTCACCATTAGGTTTACGCTCAGGTCCAGGCATGCCTCCCATGCGTGCAAGAAAACTTGCTCTGCGTGGGTTATCACCAGACTTAACAGGTGGCTTTAGGTTTGAACCCTGAGCCTTGGCAGATGCACGACCTTTTGCATTTAATCCACCCGTAGGTGACTTGCCTTCTTTACGCTGCCATGCTGGTGATTTTGCCATTTACTTTCCTTTAACTTTTTTAAGATTTGGATTTGCTTTCTTAGCAGCAGGTGATGCCTTTCTTGCGCCTGCAGCAAGTATTGCACCCGCGTTCTTCATTGGGATTCCTTGCTTTTTTGCAATAGATTTTTGCGCAGCAGCAAAGCCCATCCCCTTCTTGGCTGCCATTACTTTTCACCAAGAGTAGTTGGATTATTGACCTCAGGGGCAGGGATGCCATACGGGTTAACTGTTCCATAATTGTCATCTTGATTTACTACCGTTGTTCCACATCCACATGTTGCACACATTTACTTGCCCTTCTTTTTCATCATCATTGCCATACCAACTTTGGTTTCACGAGCCTTTTCAGACTTTGATTCACCCTTTTTCATTTCAGCCTTTTTAATTTTTGCTGGTTCTTTCTTTTCGTACATTGCGTACGCTGCTTTTTTTGATGGTTTTTTTGCCATAGCCATTTGTATTTCCCCTTTGTGTGATTACTTTTATATCTCCACCGACACTTATGTTGTAGTCAGCAGAAATTTTGATTGCCCTACGAGCAGCAAACTCTGCCGCCTTCATAGAGTTCTTACTAAAGCCAGTGGCTAGTGCACCAAGGGCTAGGCTTCCTCCGCTACCAACTGCGTATAAGCCACGGTCATCTCGTGACCAGAGATAATCCTGGTCTATTTCATAAATGATTCCGTTTAAACAGATAAGAGCATCAAAGCCAGAATCTGGATTCTTGACTGTATCTGGCTCATATCCATTGTCTTTCATAGTTTCACGCAGAGAGGGTAAGACTTTGGTCTGCATAAACACATCTATTGATATTGATTTAATAACCTTAGGTGGTGTCCAAAGAAAGTTTGCTATGTTGCCAGCAATGGCATCGCCTGAGAAGGCAAATACATAGTCACTTTTTTTAATAACTTTATCCATACCTTTTGCATAGTACGGTTTGTCATCATAGGTAGTCATGGAATCTGCTGCTATTACTGCCCAGCCTTTTCCCTGAATACCTACGATGGCAGTCATGTTTACCCCTTAAAAGTATTAGTGTTTGCATCGTAGGCTTTGCCTACTTTGTTTGAATCATCTATTGCTTTTTGTACTTGCTTGGTGGCAGTGCCTGCTGGTTGTATGCCTTGCTCACGAGCAGACTTGTAGAGGTTTAATTCTGCGTTCCACTTCTTTGCTGACATAGCCTTATTGCCTGCTGCATCTCCTGGGGATAGTTGGAGAGTGCGAGCCTTACACCCAAAGCATGGGCAAAATTCTGAATCAATGTGGTCTGTATTGGAAGCAACTATGCCCCAGTCTGACCATGGTTCTGGTGAGGTGGCATCGCACTGGGTGCAGCCAAACAACTCAACCTTAAGAATCATTTGTCCGTCTACTAATTCGTAGCCGTCTTTTGCTATTTTACCTATATGCCCTTTAGTAGAGCAATCATATTGCTGTGATGTAGTCGCCATAAGTTCCCCCAATAGAAGCATCTGTTAAGCGAGTTTTAGTTTTCTCGTCAATAACATATTGATGCCCACCCAAGTAAACTTCTTGGGCTTCCAATGTTTCTGTCTGTGAAGGGAAGCGATATGAGGAGTATATTCCATCAATCATCATTACTGTTACGCCACGGTGAATTGAATAGCGGGCAAAGAGGCGATGCCAGCCTGCAGGTGTTTCTGCAACCGATGGTGTTACAAATAAATATTCTGCCATTGTTCCTCCTGTTTATAGAGAGAGGGCGAGTTGCCCCGCCCCCTCAACTATTATTTAACTACGCCTGAATTGATGAAGCAGATTCAATACGGTACATAGCAGCCTCACGGTAACGAGCAAAGCCAAGTACGCCGTACCAACCAATTGGTCGGAAACGAAGTAAACGGTCTGTGACTGGTCCGATGATGACATTTGGCTCTTGTGCAACAGCCTCAGCCAGAGCCTGCTTACCAGCAACGATTGTGCGGTAAACGGCTGTGATTGGAGTACATGTCACAACAGTTGTCGCTGTAACTGCAGCAGTGTTTGCTGTATCTACAGTGATTGTGGTTGTTGAACCTGATGTAACCAAAGATGTAATCTTTGCACCAGATGCAATACCTGTACCTGAAATCTTATCTCCTGCTTCTGCAGAAGTAGCAATTACAGATGAAGAAGCAACACCAAAGGTGAAGCCTCCTGAGGTACCTGCAACTGTTACTGCAGTTGTAGCCAATGCTGACTGGTCAGCACCATCTACACCACGGTATAAGCGAGGTGTTTCAATGAACATTGCACCTTCGTAGGTTCCAATGTTTCCAGCCCAGAATTGTCCCTGACCTGTTTCTGCATACTTGTGCATGTCTAGCCAGCCACCAGCACCAGTTTCAGCACGAAGGTCGTGTGAAATTTCTGGGTGGATACCTGTCCAATAAAGACTTCCCTCACGAGGAACAGCCTTGTTTGCACGAAGTTTTGCAACTGCTTTACGGATGTTAGCAGCAGTGATTGTATCAGTTGCTGTAACTGTTGCAGTTGATGTACGAGCGGTTGAAGATGCAGAGTAAATAACATTTGTTCCGCCTCGTAGAGTTTCCATAGCCAACTTATCTAGTGAGTCTGCCATGTTGTAAGCGATGATGTCTGCAACTGCAGGGTCAACATCTGATAGTGAGAACAGTTGCAACTTACGAGTTACAAGTGAAGCGTTACCGTATTCGGCAAGTGTCACTGAAACTGTAGTTACATCTGAAAGTGCTACTGCATCTGGGTCAGTTGTTTCTGACGATAGAGCAGAAGTTACTGCTGCCAAGTCGTTGTAAATTGAGAATACAACACTTGAACCTGGCATTGCCTGTTGAGCAGGGCGCTTGTCGGCTACTGAACGAATCAGTGGCTGTGAACGAAGCGCAAACTCTACATAGC